>Ga0265298_10003060_pt1 | contig 22498 bp, 16 predicted proteins | sample AusTroGonzalo_MG_3_FD_193486 | JGI IMG/M metagenome (GOLD analysis project Ga0265298, IMG submission 193486) | Bovine rumen microbial communities from tropical cattle in Woodstock, Queensland, Australia - Gonzalo_01 | ecosystem: Host-associated > Mammals > Digestive system > Stomach > Rumen ...
CCAGTACCACCTGCCCATTAATGGCATCACCTGCTTTAAGTGTACTTGGTACCGGCTTAAGCCTGATTTCATAATTGCCACGGTCAAAGGCAAATGTCTGAGGCGCATATCCGTCGGCCTCAAATACGAGGTCATGCTTAATGTCGGCTATTCCTGTAATCTGGAAATAACCGTCTCCCTCACTTACTATGCACTGTTTTACAATATTTCCGTCTTTATCCCGCTCAGATGCCTTTACAGGTCTGTACAGGATAGGATTTCCGTTAACATCCAGTATATGACCGTTAACCTTGCCTCCGTTCTCTGGTGCAGTCTCTACAGGACGATGCATCTGTTCCATGTACGCCTTGAATTCCGGAGACTCACGCAGTTGTGCGGTAGCTCTCTCCATTTCGGCGTCCAGACCGGCAGTCCTGTCAAACGGAGCCCAGTTGGGACCCACTTCACGTTTGATATCAGGTTGCTCTACCACAGGATCATAGACTGTCAGCGAGGTAGCAGCCAACCATAAACCAGCTATAACCGGAATATATGCAAGCTTAAGCAATACACGCGGTTTGGAACCGCGGCGGTTTATCATTGTAATCCTCTCCCTGAGGCTGCTGGCATGGAAACTGTTGGTAAAAGGAACCGGAGCCGCAACCACAGCGCGGTTAATAAGCACATTCTGGTAGTCATCCATGTCATAGCCCGATGCCAGCACGCCTGCATCGGCCTCATATTCATGAAGGCTGCACAGGTCACGGCGCAGCATCCATACTGCGGGATTGAACCACTGCAGGAGTGACATTAAATCAACCATCAGCAGCTCACGTGAGTGATGCATTGCCACATGCACCTTCTCATGAGCCAGGATGGCACGGTTATCAATATCCTTAGCCGGCAATACTATCCAATTCATCCAGCTGAAAGGCTGTATGTTATCATCCGATACAAGGATCGTCATACTGTCAGTTTCTGAAACTTTCCTGCACCTTCTGATTATGGAGTATACGCGCAGATATGAGAACGCGATCCTGCAGAGTACAAACAGCACTCCTGCCAGATATACCGCAATTGCTATCTGTAACCAGGTTATGCCCTTATGCATTGTCTGAGCCGGCTGAACAGCAGCGACACTTGCCGGCTCACTGTCCCTGGCACTTATATAATCAGCATGTTCTGTCTGATACGCAGTCAACTGACGGGCTGCCTCAACCTGCGGAACTTTCTGGACTATATGTCTCTTTACCGTACATAACGGCAGGACATATGCTGCAAACAGTGAAACTACCAGGACCAAACGTCCTACTCTATGAAATGTATCTTTGCGGACAAACAGGTGGAACATTAGCGAGAACGCTGCAACAAGCATTGCCACCTTTAGTAAATAGGTCAGTACAACAGTACTCATAGTTTTCCTTTCTCCTTAATCTCAATTATTTTCTTAAGTTCATCTACCGTTATCTTGTCATCCTTAAGGAAAGATGATACCACATGTGCATATGAGCTGTTAAAGAACTCGTCAATGATACCGCGGAGTCCAAACTTGCTGTACTCCTCACGGCTTACAACGGGATAATACTCAAAGTTGGTTCCATACGGTTTATGGTCAATAAAGCCGTCAGCCTGAAGCGTACGCACCTGATTGGAGAGCGTATTGGTAGACGGTTTAGGCTCAGGATATTTGTCCTGCAGATCCTTAATGAACATCTTTCCGTATGTCCAGTAATACTCCATAATAATCCTTTCCTTACGTGTCAGTCTCCTCATTAATTCCGGTTTTAAATGTTTCAAGTACAAAGAAAACAAATTTATTGAGTCAACAATACATTTTTCCTCAGAAATCAGTATCCAGTACATAAGAAGTTCCTCCTGATGTATAAGTAAATAGCCGCTCATGATCAAACGTATTGGATAATCCACAAAAAAAAATAGGGCCGCAGAACCTGCGACCCTATCCTTTATTTGAATTTAGGGATTAGAAACCACCGAAGCCACCAAACTGTGACATGTCAAGCTCCTCAACCTTAACACCGGCGGGAACCTCGAACATTGAAGCGGGAACGTCCTTCTCCTCAAACTTCTTGCAAGTAGCACCAAATGTACCGAAGTCTGAGCTCATCTCGTTCTTGAGCTGGATGCCTTTGTAGATCCATACGGTCTGCTCCTGGGGACCCTGGAAACCTTCAGTGGTCATAGAGTACTTGGTGCACTCCTTACCGGCGATAGTCTCCTTGCCCAGCTCCTTGATATTGTTAGCCTTCTTAACCTCATCGGTCAGCTTGTTCCAGTTGATCTGAGCACGGCCACCGCCAAAACCCATGCCACCGAATGACGGCATCTTGGTAGCGGTCTTAGCCTCGTCGTTAATCTGGATCTGAGCACCATCCTTATCAGTGATTGTACGGGTCTTGCCCTGCTGGCCGCCACCCATCATACCAAAACCACCCTCTGAAACCTGAGCGGTCTTGAGACCATAGTTGTCAAAATAATACTCAGTAACCATCTCGTTGTCACCGAAAGCCATTGACATGGTGTAAACACCTGACTTAACTCCGTAAGGAGCATCGGCCGGAGCCTGAGCGTTGGCCAGAGAAACTACTGCCATGAGGGCAGCTGCCATAAACATCTTTTTCATTTTTGTTTGTTTTTAGTTATTAATTAGTAAAAGGTGAATTGTCAAAACAAATTCATTCTACTATCATATAACAGGCAAAAATGAAAGTTAAATAGAAGATGTGATTTTTTTGAAAAAATTTTATGACGTCAATCAAGTTCAACCTCAACCTCCTCCAGATCATCTTCATCAAAATCGTCATCTGGCAGGTCATCAAAGTCAAACTCAAAATCGGCACCGGCAGCCACGAGCTCGTTATGGAGCTCTCCGGCATCCTTTGAACGGTGAACAATATGTTCTGTCTTCCACGTGGCATCCAGTTTGTTGCTCTCGCTGTTCAGTTCTTTCCACAGAATATCCTTGAGCTGCTGTAGTCCCAGACCGCTCACTCCCGATATGAACACGTGCGGTATATCGGCCGGGAGATTGGCCTCAAGCATTGACATGAGTTCATCATCTATCAGGTCACACTTGGTAATGGCCAGAACGCGTTGTTTGTCAAGCATCTCCGGATTGAACTGCGCCAGTTCGTTGAGCAGGATCTCATATTCACGCCTTATGTCATCAGTATCAGCGGGCACCATGAACAGCAGCAATGAGTTGCGCTCAATATGACGCAGGAACCTGAGTCCAAGGCCCTTACCCTCACTGGCACCCTCAATGATACCGGGGATATCGGCCATGACAAAAGACTTGCCCTCACGGTATGAGACGATACCCAGGTTTGGCTCCAGCGTAGTGAACGGATAATTGGCTATCTTGGGTTTGGCAGCCGATATGGCCGATAGCAGTGTTGATTTACCTGCATTGGGGAATCCTACCAAACCTACATCGGCCAGCAACTTGAGTTCAAGCACTACCATACGTTCCTGGGCGGGCTCACCGGGCTGTGCAAAACGGGGTGCCTGACGTGTGGCTGTACGGAAATGCCAGTTACCCAGACCTCCGCGTCCACCCTTGAGCAGAACCACCTCCTGGCCGTCATCAGTGATGTCACACAGGTACTCACCGGTCTCGGCGTCATATGCCACGGTTCCACACGGCACCTCAATGATTATGTTCTGGCCATCCTTGCCAAAACACTTGTTGCTGCCGCCGTTACCGCCGTTCTCGGCAAATGCGTGGCGTTCATAACGCAGGTGCAGCAGGGTCCAGTAGTTACGGTTACCCTTGAGTATCACGCTGCCACCCTTGCCGCCGTCACCGCCGTCGGGGCCGCCGTTTGGGATATACTTGTCATGACGCAGGTGCGCCGATCCTCTGCCACCCTTTCCGGAGCGGCAAAATATCTTTACATAATCAACAAAATTGCTCTCTGCCATATTAAAAAGTCAAGTGGAATCAAAGTGACTCCACCTTCTCAATTATTTCCTCAATCATCTTGTCCTTATCGCCCTTGAAAGTAAACTCGGACAGGACACCCTCTTTCTTGAACCATTCAATGAGCGGATGGGTCTGGGTGTAGTAAACGTTGAAACGTTTCTTTATGGTCTCCTCATTGTCATCGGCACGACCCTCTATCTCTGCGCGCTTGAGCAGACGCTCCATAAGCACATCCTCGCTCACGATAAGGTTCAGTGTCACGGTAATCTCCTCACCTCGCTGCTCAAGCATATCCTTAAGGGCCTGAGCCTGGACAATTGTACGCGGAAAGCCGTCAAATATCACGCCCGGACCGTCACGCATGGTGTCATAAACCTCTGCCAGCATGTCAATGATAAGGTCATCGGGGATGAGTTGACCCTTCTCTATATAACCCTCGGCTATTCGGCCAAGTTCAGTGTTTGCTTTTATCTCTGCACGGAGCACATCACCCGTAGATATGTGACTGTATCCGAACTTCTCAACAAGGGCAGCACTGTACGTTCCCTTTCCTGATCCGGGAGCGCCGAAAATCACTATGTTGTCCATTTTATAAACAAGAATTTTACTTTACAATTTTATAAATATCACGTGAATTTCTTCCAAATCCGTCATAATCAAGTCCGTAACCTACAATGAATCCGTTAGGTATGTTAAGAGCCAGATACTTGAGGTTGATGTCAACCTTAAGTTTGTCAGGCTTGCAGAGCAAGGCACATACCTGAACTGATGCAGCCTTCTTGTCATGGAGAGAATCCAGCACGTCACGCATGGTATAACCGGTATCTACGATATCCTCAACGATTATGACGTGACGGCCCTCTACATTCTCCTGCAGGCCCATAAGTTCCTTGACCTTTCCGGTGGTATCGGTTCCTGAGTAAGAAGCTACCTTTACGAATGACACATTACAGGGTACGCTTACGTTCTTGAGCAGGTCTGCCGCAAACATAAATGATCCGTTAAGCACGCACAGGAACAGAGGTTCCTTACCCACATAGTCACGGTTAATCTCTGATGCAACCCTCTTTATCTCCTTTAAGAGTTCCTCCTCTCTGATGAACGGTTCAAAAATTCTATCCTTTACCTGAATGGTCTCCATAATGATTACGATTAATTATGCAAATATACTCAAAAAAGAGCGGCTTTAAATCCAAACGTTCCATTTTTATATATCGCATTACCGACAATGGTCCATTATTAACAAAATAAGCGTACATTTGCCAAGTACAATTGCCAATCGCATGGATAAGAAAGTCATAGATGAGTGCATAAGTCAGCTCAATTCGGCACAGGGAATAGGCAGCGTGACCATCGTCACCGCACCCGCCGTAAAGCAGCTTATCAGGCCCCGTGACCCCAGATCATACAAAGGGGATTACGGCCATGCCCTACTCTATGCCGGCAGTCTGGGGATGGCAGGAGCCGCAGTCCTGGCATCCAGGGCCTGTCTAAGGTCCGGTGTGGGTCTGCTCACAGTCTGCGGCCCGTCATGCAACAACGTGATACTGCAGGTATCCGTGCCCGAGGCCATGACAGTATCGGATGATGACATATATGCTAACACCATCCTGGACCGATACAAAGCCATTGGAGCAGGTCCCGGACTTGGCCAGGGTGCCGCACAGGCAGCTTTGCTTGGACGTCTGCTAAGATCCGCCACATGCCCCATGGTACTTGATGCCGACGCGCTGAACATAATGGCTGCGGACCGTTCACTTCTGGAGGCCATACCCGCAGGATCCGTCATCACCCCCCACCCCGGAGAGCTTAAAAGGCTTGTGGGTGATACTACCTGTTACAGGGAGCTGATTGAACGCGCCGCCGTACTGGCATCCGAGTACGGCATTACGGTAGTAGTTAAGGGAGCGCCCACAGTAACCGTAACGCCCAACGGCAGAGCATACGTAAACACCACCGGCAATCCCGGTATGGCTACGGGCGGATCGGGCGATGTACTTACCGGCATCACGCTGGCTCTGCTTGCGCAGGGATTTGATCAGGAAAAGGCTGCCTATACGGCAGTTTACATACACGGACTGGCCGGAGACGCCGCAGCCGACACATACGGCATGACAGCCATGACATCGGCCGATATTGCCTCAAGTCTCCCCCAAGTCTGGCAACAATTTGAAAATATGATATGACTATGAAGATAAGGAATTCAGTTATTCTGCTGGGTATGGCATTAGGCATCACGCCCGTTTGCGCCCAGGGTGTATCCGCCCCGTTCCAGCCGGGCATTACACAGGATGCGGTTTCATACTGGCTGCCCAAGACCCAGATCACCATCCAGGTTAAGGTTAGCAAACAGATATTCAAGCCGGGTGAGTTCTCCCGTTATGCCGAGCGTTACCTGCGTCTGAGTGACGTTCGTGACAAGGCCGAGGAGGTTTGGACCATATCCGATATCCAGATCCTGACCCAGGGCGTACCTGACAAGGACAAACTCTACACTCTGACCTTCAGCCCCACCGGCATAAGGCCATACATAGAGCTGACCCGTGACGGCATACTGAGTGCAGTGAACGTTCATGTTGACGAGCCCACCCAGCAGGACAAGCCCGCCCCCACCCAACCGGTCAAGAAGGTGAACCCACAGGATTTCATGACCGAGGAGATTCTCATGGCCGGTTCCACAGCCAAGATGGCGGAGCTTACGGCCAAGGAGATATACAACATACGTGAGAGCCGCAATGCCATAACGCGCGGCCAGGCTGAGTATATCCCCACTGACGGCGAGTCACTCAAGTTCATGCTTGAGTCCCTGTCGGCCCAGGAGGCCGCCCTGCTCACCCTGTTCAGCGGTACCAGTGAGACTCAGGAGGAGACATTCACCATCAATGTCACCCCCGATGCCGCCACCTCCAAACAGTTGCTGTTCCGTTTCTCATCCAAGTTAGGTGTGCTGCCCATTGACAATCTGGCAGGTGAGCCCGTATGGATAGATATCACGGACTGTAACATGACACAGGCTTACAACCCAAGTGCCGATGCACTCAAGAAAGCCGCCCCAGGCAAAAGCAAGAAAGAGGCTGCGTTCCTCTATTACCGCATCCCGGGCCGCGCCATCGTAAAGGTTTACAACAACCGCACGGTATTTACCGAGCAGGATGTGCAGATAGCACAGTTCGGCAATGTTGAGGTAGTCTCATCCACCCTGATGGGCAAGCGTGCCGATACCAAGATTAAGTTTGATACTACGACAGGAAATATCCTGGGAATAAACGAGTAATCACAACTCTTACAGAAAACAACAGGGCGGCTCCGTATGGAACCGCCCTGAATTTTTGGTCTCTATTGCTGACCGCTTACCTTACAGGCAGGCATAACGTATGATGAACAGGATTGCAAGGATCCAGGTCATCAGGTTAATCTTCTTAGCCTTGCCGCAGATAACGTTCAGAACCACGTATGAGATCATACCCAGCATAATACCATCGGATATGCTGTATGCAAGAGGCATCATGATCATGCAGATGTAAGCAGGAATACTCTCTGAGAAGTCATTGAAATCTACATCAAGTATTGAAGTCATCATCATGCAACCTACCAGGATAAGGGCAGGAGCTGTGGCTGCTGACGGTATTGCAAGGAATATCGGAGCAAAGAACAGAGATATTGCAAAGCAGATTGCAACAGTGAATGATGTCAGGCCGGTACGACCACCCTCTGCTACGCCTGATGCACTCTCAACGTATGTTGTAGTGGTGCTGGTACCAAAGATAGCACCGAATACGGTAGCGATGGCATCGGCCATAAGAACTTTCTTAACACCGGGGATGGTGCCGTCAGCGTTAATGGCATTGGCCTTCTTTGATACACCGATAACAGTACCGATGGTATCAAACATATCGATGAAGAGGAATGTGAACACAACAATCAGCATATCCTTGGTGAATATGTTGTGCCACTCAAACTTGCACAGGATAGGTGTTACATCCGGCACCTTGTCAACTACACCTCCGAATAAGGTAACAGCCTTCATTCCAGCGTCAAGGTTTTCATAATCAACCGGCTCCTGGAAGAACAGGCCGACTATTGAAGTTGCAATGATACCGATGAGCATAGCTCCACGAATCTTGAGGATCATCAATACAGAGGTAATTACCAGGCCGATGAGAGCCACGGCAGCAGTACCGTGCATGATATCACCAAGAGCTACAACTGTTCCGCCGCCACCTACAACGATATGGGCATTGTAAAGGCCGATGAATGCGATAAACAGACCTATACCGGCTGATACGGCACTCTTCATAGCCTTAGGAATGGCGTTGATGATAGCCTCACGGACATTGGTTACAGTGAGTAATATAAAGATGATACCCTCTATCAGGACAGCGGTCAAAGCAAACTGCCAGCTGTATCCCATAGTAAAGCATACGGTATATACAAAGAATGCGTTCAGGCCCAGGCCGGGAGCCAGAGCATAAGGCTTCTTTGCATATAATGCCATAATCAGAGTACCCACGATGGCTGCCAGTGCAGTTGCAGTGAACACAGAATCCTTAGGCATTCCCATGCCCTCCAGATCGCCAAAGATAAGCGGGTTAACAGCCAGAATGTAAGCCATTGTCAGAAATGTGGTCAGACCGGCCACAATCTCTGTCCTTACGCTGTGCTTGGCGGGATCAAATCCTAATATTTTAAGGAAAGACATAATCCTGATGATTAATCAATACCTTATTATTCAAATTAGAACTCCCACTTAACACCCAGGCAGGGGTTGCACATGAAACCTTTATTTCCTGCAAAGTTGGCTGAAAGCTCAATCTCAGCACCTACATTCAGGTTGGGGCAGTCAAAGTACTGACCTACGTTGTACCAGATCTGAGGCTCAGAGAGGAACTTGAGGAAACTGTCGGTATCACCAAAATCTTCATACTCACCCCACAGATCAAAGAAACCTGAGAACTTGAGGCCCTCAACACCAAAGAGGTTGTTCATACCCCAAACACCTGAAAGCTGCAGAGGAAGTTTGCAATCATTCTCCTTGCTGAAGATCTTCAAGAGAAGGCTAACGGTAAATGTATTTGAGAAATCGGCATTGTGCATGAAATAGTCTGCACCGAACAACCAGTTACGGACGCTACCACCTAAAAGACCGGCCTGGAACTCAACATGTGCACTCAGAGGAGCAAATTTTGAATCCTGCCAGAAGTTCAGGGAACGCTCAATCTCCATATAAGTGCTTGTTGCACCAAACTTATCCTGGTATTTACGCTCGTCTGAAGTTGTGTAGTTGTAATCAACAAAGAAGAAGGTGCTTCCCCAATTGTCACTCTTAAACATCTCAAGAGTGGTTGTTGTGTACTTGCGGTTCTCACCGAAATCATAGAACACCTGTAAGTTTGTCTGTGCAAAAGCACCAACTGACAGCAGGGCAAAACCTGCAAAAGCTACGATTTTTTTCATATCAAAACTTTTTAGAGTTAATAAGAATATTGTTGAATAATAATTGTTATCCGTTGAACTTGGGATCATCATGCAGAGGCTTCTTGAAGTCCTCAGGCAGATCCTGACCCTCGGCTGTGGCACGCTTACCGCTTGTGTATTCACCAGTAAAGTGGAAGTCGTTACCGGGCAGTATTGCGTTCAGGATGATACCTACCAGAGCGGCAACAGCCAGACCTGACAGAGAAATCTTACCGAATGATACGCTGCCGGGACCAAAGTTGATACCTATGGCAAGTACCAGGATCAGTGCTGCGATAAGCACGTTACGGTTATTTGTAAAGTCAACCTTGTTCTCAACCAGGTTACGTACACCTACAGCTGATATCATACCGTAGAGCACCAGAGATACACCACCTACTGTTGCCACAGGCATTGCGTAGATAATCTGGGCGAACTTGGGGCAGAATGAGAATACTATAGCCAGCAATGCTGCAATACGTACAACCTTGGGATCGAACACCTTGGTCAGGTTGAGCACGCCGGTATTCTCACCGTATGTAGTGTTGGCAGGAGCGCCGAACAGGGCTGCCAGAGCGGTAGCGCAGCCGTCACCCATAAGAGTGCGGTGCAGACCGGGATCGGCAATAAAGTTGCGGTTGCAGGTTGATGAGATGGCAGCTACATCACCTATATGCTCAATCATAGTTGCAATGGCAATAGGCATGATAGTGATGATGGCTGTGGTCAGGAATGCGCCGTCAGGCTTATTAATCACAGTACTCAGACCGGTGTTGCTCCACTCAATGGGCAGACCGAACCATTTGGCCTCGGCAACCGCAGTGAAATCCACCTGACCGAAGCAAGCGGCTACGATGTAAGAACCGATAACACCCAGAATAATGGGAATGATCTTGATCATGCCCTTACCGAATATGTTGCAAATAACGATGATTGCGATGGCAAGAAGTGCAATCCACCAGTTGTTCTGGCAGTTGTTGATGGCACTTGATGAGAGGATAAGACCAATCGATATGATGATAGGACCGGTTACTACGGGCGGGAAGAAACGCATGGTGCGGCGTACACCGTAGAACTTGAACAGGGCAGCCAGAACAAAGTAAAGCAGACCGGCGCAGAACACACCGATGCAGGCATAGGTAAGGGCTGCAGGAGCAAACTCACCGATGTACTTTAACTGATCAGCCTCAGACATTGAATCAAACACAGACTGGTTGAAGTTGGGGTCAAGGAACTTGGGCCCCATTGCTTTTACGGCACTGTAACCGCCCAGGAATGCGAATGATGAGCCCAGGAATGCCGGAACTTTCATCTTTGTAAAGAAATGGAAAATCAGTGTGCCGATACCTGCAAAAAGCAGTGTGGCTGAAACTGAAAGACCTGTAAGAAGCGGAACCAGAACGGTTGCGCCAAACATTGCGAACATGTGCTGACAACCAAGCACAAACATTTTACCACCACCTAGGGTACTGGCATCATAGATGCCTTCCTGCTTTAAATCCATGACTAATAATGGTTTGTGTTATAATATGTTTAAAAAAGTCATATCAGGATACGCAAAAATAGTTTCCGCGTCATTACCCCAAAAGAAAAATTCATTGATTTTTACAAATTGTTGATAACTTAAGTAGGGGCTGTTAATAAGGTGTGGCAGCCATCCTTTTTGAATATCAAAATGAGCGTCAAACCCAAAAAGAAATTATACTTTTGTGACTCATTCAATTAGGCCCGGATGCAGATACATTTCCAGATAGAATACATAACCCGCTGGGGTGAGAACCTATACCTCTGTCTCAACATGCCCGACGGCACACAGCAGTGCCTTGAGATGGACAACAACGGATCAGGAACATGGTTCTATGACCATGAACTGGAGGATGACATAATTGGTGACATCACCTACAGCTACATGGTACTCACTGACGGCAACATAACCCGCCGCGAGGAGGGTCCGGTACACTCCATCCCCTACATCGGCGCCAAACGTCTGGTCCTGTCAGACCGATGGAAAGAGTGTCAGGGACGTGACATGGAGCAGCGGACCGTAGCAATTCCATACGTTCACCATAACAACCGTCCACACTGGAAAGGTGCCGGCACCGCCATACCCGTGTTCTCGCTGCGCAGTGAGAGGGATTTCGGCATAGGTGAGTTCACAGACCTCAAGCTGCTTGTTGACTGGGCCGCAGCCACCGGACAGAGCATAATCCAGACCCTGCCGGTAAATGACACCACCATGACATATACCTGGAGGGACTCATACCCATACAGCGCGAACTCATCATTCGCGCTCAATCCGGTATACATAAACCTGGAGATGGTAGGCCAGCTATCTGACAGCAAATTCCTTAGCCGGATGGAGAAGCTGCGCCGGGAGCTCAACGCCCTGCCCCAGATAGATTTTGAGCGTGTTCAGAAAGCCAAGAACGACTATCTGGACCACCTCTACGCAGAGTTTGGTGACAAGCACCTTAAGACAAGGGAGTACAAGGCGTTTTTCAGTGCCAACCGCTCATGGCTTGAGCCCTACGCTCTCTACTGTTACCTGCGTGACAAGTACGGCACACCTGATTTCAGCAAGTGGAAAGAGGCCAGTTACACCCCCGCCCTACTGGACCGTTTCTGCATGCCCGGAGGTGCCAGCTACAATGATATACGCAAGCATTATTTCATACAGTACCACCTGGACAGGCAGCTTACGGATGTAAAGAAATATGCAAACCGTAAAGGCATCCTGCTCAAAGGTGACATACCCATCGGGGTAAACCGTCACAGTGCCGACGTCTGGATACACCCGGAGCTGTTCCATACTGACTGCCAGGCCGGTGCCCCGCCCGATGCATTCGCCGTAGACGGACAGCGTTGGGGAATGCCCACATACAACTGGGATAACATGGCCCGCGACGGCTATGCCTGGTTTGTGGCTCGTTTCCGCAAGATGGCCGATTACTTTGACGCCTACCGTATAGATCACCTGTTGGGATTCTTCCGCATATGGGAGGTTCCATTGAAATATGACAGCGGGCTCATGGGACGTTTCAACCCTGCCCTGACCTACACACCGCAGGAGATTTGGGACAGCGGATTCCCGTTCAACCCCGCACTGCATGCCCAGGCACCCGCCGGAACAGCCCAGACCAACGTCCTGTTCCTGGAGGATACCCACAAACCGGGCACTTACCATCCGCGTATAAACGCGTTTGACACCCCTATGTTCAAAGCTCTGGACAGTCAGGCCCAGGATGCTTTCCGCCGCCTGCATGAGGACTTCTACTACAACCGCAACAATGATTTCTGGAGCACATCGGCCATGGCCAAGCTACCGGCACTCATTGAGGCAACCGATATGCTGGTATGCGGTGAGGATCTGGGAATGATTCCCGCCTGCGTTCCCGATGTGATGGACCGCCTGCGCATCATGGCTCTTGAGGTTCAGCGCATGCCCAAGACTCTGGGTGTCCAGGTATCGGACCCTGCCACCTACCCCTACATGTCAGTCTGCACCACATCCACCCATGACATGAGCGTGCTGCGTGCCTGGATCGAGGATGAGATGGAACCCAACCACGTGATTACCGCCAAGAAAGCAACCGTTGCAGCCTGCACCAGTGTGATATCGGCCCATCTGGCATCACCCTCCATGCTGGCCATATTCCCGCTCCAGGACTGGCTCTCCATGAGCAGCTCGCTGCGCGCCAAGGATCCCGCCGCCGAGCGCATAAACGTTCCGGCCAACTCCAACAACTACTGGCGCTACCGCATGCACCTGACATTAGAGGAACTGCTCAAAGCCCACAAATTCAATGATGAAATACATCAGATGCTCTATCTGTCAGGCCGATAATTTTGCTAACTTTGCAGTCTCAAAACAAAAGCCATGTTTGAAAATCTCTCAGAAAGACTTGAAAGGTCCCTTAAGATACTGAAGGGTGAAGGAAAAATCACCGAAGTCAATGTTGCCGAAACCCTTAAGGACGTACGCAAAGCCCTGCTTGATGCCGATGTCAACTACAAGGTTGCCAAGCAGTTCACCGATACCGTTAAGGAGAAGGCGCTGGGCATGAACGTGCTCACATCACTGCGTCCCGGACAGCTCATGGTCAAGGTGGTTCATGATGAGCTGGCAACCTTGATGGGCGGCGAGGCCGTTGACATAGACGTAAAGGGACATCCCGCAGTCATTCTGATGGCCGGTCTGCAGGGCTCCGGTAAGACCACATTCAGCGCCAAGCTGGCGGGTCTGCTCAAGACCAAGCGCGCCAAGAAGCCCCTGCTTGCAGCCTGCGACGTATACCGTCCCGCCGCCATAGACCAGCTCAAGGTCCTGGGTGAGCAGATAGGTGTTACGGTCTATACTGAGGAGGGCAACAACAAGCCCGTAGAGATAGCTCAGAACGCCATCCGTGAGGCCCGCGCCAAGGGTTATGATGTAGTCATCATCGATACCGCCGGCCGTCTGGCAATAGACGAGATGATGATGCAGGAGATTACTGCGATTAAGGAGGCTGTCTCACCCAATGAGATACTCTTCGTAGTAGATTCAATGACCGGTCAGGATGCCGTAAACACAGCTCGTGAGTTCAACGAGCGTCTGGACTTCAGCGGTGTGATATTGACCAAACTTGACGGTGACACCCGAGGCGGTGCCGCCCTCTCAATACGTACTGTCGTAAACAAGCCCATCAAGTTTGTAGGAACAGGTGAGAAGATGGATGCGTTCGATGTATTCCATCCCGACCGTATGGCCGACCGCATACTGGGTATGGGCGATATCGTATCGTTCGTAGAGCGTGCCCAGGAGCAGTTCGATGCCGAGCAGGCCAAACGCCTGCAGAAAAAGATGGGCAAGGGCAAGTTTGATTTCAATGATTTCCTGGAGCAGATTGGCCAGATCAAAAAGATGGGTAACATGAAAGACCTGATGGGCATGATACCCGGTGTGGGCAAGGCCATCAAGGATATAGACATTGATGACAACGCATTCAAGGGCATTGAGGCCATGATTTACTCCATGACCCCGCAGGAGCGCAGCAACCCCGAGCTTCTGGACAAGAGCCAGTCACGCAAGAACCGCATAGCCAAGGGCAGCGGAGTGCCGCTTAATGAGGTTAACCGCATGCTCAAGCAGTTTGAACAGACCCGCAAGATGATGAAAAACGTGGCTGGTGCCAAACTGCCCAACCTGGGTGCAATGATGAGAAGATAAACACATTCAATATATGCAATTAATTGATGGTAAAGCTGTTGCCGAACAGGTAAAACAGGAGATTGCAGCCCAGGTGGCCGCAATGGTAGAGAGAGGTGAAAAACGCCCCCATCTGGCCGCCATACTGGTAGGTCATGACGGTGGTTCTGAGACTTACGTTGCAGCCAAGGTAAAGGCTTGCGAGGTATGCGGATTCAAGTCAACCCTTATCCGCTACGAGAGCGACATCACAGAGGAGACTCTGCTGGCCAAGGTTGCAGAGCTCAACAATGATCCTGATGTAGACGGATTCATCGTTCAGCTTCCCCTGCCCAAGCATATCAATGAGCAGCACGTGATTGAGGCCATTGACTACCGCAAGGACGTGGACGGTTTCCATCCCATCAACGTAGGCCGCATGAGCATAGGTCTGCCCTGTTTCATATCGGCCACACCCAACGGCATCATGGAGCTGCTTAAGCGTTACAACATTGAGACCCGCGGCAAGAAGGCCGTAGTTCTGGGCCGCAGCAACATCGTAGGTAAGCCCATGGCCAGCCTTCTGATGCAGAAGGCCAATCCCGGTGACTGCACCGTGACCATTTGCCACAGCCATACCGCCAACATCAAGGAGGAGTGCCTGCAGGCCGATATCATTGTAGCAGCTCTGGGCCAGCCCGGATTCGTTAAGGCCGATATGGTCAAGGAGGGTGCCGTAATCATCGACGTAGGTACCACCCGCGTTCCCGATGCCACCAAGAAGAGCGGATTCCGCCTGAGCGGCGACGTCCAGTTTGATGAGGTAGCTCCCAAGTGCAGCTTCATAACCCCTGTTCCCGGCGGCGTTGGCCCCATGACCATCTGCTCGCTTATGAAGAACACCCTTCTTGCAGGCCAGAAAGCAATCTACAAGTAAACCGCGATGGCTCGTGCTGCCAGGTTTACCACTCTGATCGGGGCGCTGTTTGTATGCACCGTTTGTGCATCGGCCCAGACCATAGACAGTATCTCCATCTACTTTGCTGGAGACATAATGCAGCATGAGGCCCAGCTTAAAGCCGCTCTCCGTGCAGACGGCACATATGATTATACCGGCTGTTTCACCCAGGTCACCCCTGAGATTGAGGCAGCCGATATTGCTGTATGCAACTTTGAGACCACTCTGGGCGGCGCCCCCTACTCCGGATACCCCCAGTTCTGCTCACCCGATGAGCTTGCAGCAGCCGTGCGTGATGCAGGTTTTGACATATTCCTGACCGCCAACAACCACTGCCTGGACCGCCGCACCCGCGGTCTTGTACGCACTCTGGATGTGCTGGACAGTCTGGGCATACCGCATCTGGGCACATACCGTGACCTGGCCGAGCGCGACTCACTTTACCCCTATATCATTGAGCGGAACTCCATGCGCATAGCACTGCTCAACTACACCTACGCCACCAACGGCATTCCCGTGGCAGCCCCCTGCATTGTCAACTACATAGACACCACACAGATCAAGGCCGATGTCATCCGCGCCCGCCAGCTCCACGCAGACTGCATCATAGCCTGCATGCACTGGGGCACCGAGTACCGGCTGGAACCTGACAAATCACAGAAAACGCTTGAGGAGTGGCTCTACAGCATAGGTGTGGACCATATCATCGGAGGCCACCCCCATGTAGTGCAGCCTGTACGTACACTGCCGCACCGTTACCATGCCGGCAGCAGTCTTACGGTATGGTCACTGGGTAACTACATATCAAACATGAGCGCCCCGCACACCTTTCAGGGGCTTGCCGTAACCACCCGTCTCATCAAGATAGGAAACATAACAAAACTGCGCGGTTACGATATTCATCCTAACCGCACAGTCCGTCCTGATTTTATAGTAGTGCCTGACAGGTAATCAGAATGTGATACCTGCTACAGCCTGCAATGTCATCATTCTCTGACGATCAATCATATCACCCAGAGTATCATCGTTATAACTGTATCTCACACCAAGTCTTGACGTTCCGGTCATGAAGAACAGTTTCTCAAAGCGGAACAGCATCTCAACTCCTGTGCTCAGCATATGGTCGGACCTTCCGGGCTTGCTGGCATAGGTAAAGTCCACAAAGGGATTCACCTCCATGTTCCTTACATAGATGCACTGTCCTATCGCCATATCCATATAGAACAGCGGGAACACGTAATCGGCAGTAAAGTGATAGGTGTCAGTATAGTCAAGTTTTATACGCGTCCAGGCATCGGAGTTGTAATAACCGCGGGGAGTCATGTCATACATGTCAAATGACCATACATCGGCCTTGGTGGAATGCAGTTTCATATTCTTTTTCTGCATACTGGCCCTGAGCGCGATGCCGTGAGTGGACATGAAACCGGGCAGATAGCCATAAATCATTGCATAGAATGAATTGGCGAATGAGTTCCTTGAATACTGCAGGCCGCCACCTATACCCCATTTGGGAATGATGCATGACTGAGGTACATCCAGGCTGATATCTGCAGACAAGCCGGCAATCATACGGGTTGTGGGATAGAGACCGGTGTTGACAGGCTCAATGGGGCTGTATGTCTTTTCATCAACTTCACTGAGTCTGAGAGTACGGTATTCTGCAGCAACCATATCGGTGCTGGTCTGGACACCTACAAACGGCTGAACCGCCCTGTTCCATCCGCCCGATGAGAAATTAAGAGGGATAGAGACGGTTGCACGTCCGCCCATAAAGATGCCGCCATCCTGGGATTTCTCACTTATCAGTTTATACTTATCCGTTTCATCTTCATAGATGTAACCCCAGAATGTATCGGCCGAGTATCTCTTACCCATATCAAAAGCCACGTCAAATACGGGATAGAGACCGCTATAATTCATCTTTAGATGCAGTCCCGGCAGATAATGGGTTGAGGTCTGTTTCTCTTTGTCGATTGTTTGGAACGGGTCACTGGTAACAGAGAACGCCAGGCTACCGCTCAGTGTGGTAGGCATGTTCTGGAAATAGGCCGTAAAGCCCAGAGATGATGTCTCAGCAGGAAGATATGACTCCGATCCTACCATGACGCCTTCCTGGTTAATATATAGCGGTATCCATGAATGTATCATGAGTCCGTCCATTCCGGAATGCTTCTGGGGCGTACCATGTTCAGTCAATACCGGGAAACGCTCGATGCTGCTCTCCTGTTTTGACAGGAATTCGGCTATGGGATAGGTATAACGGTCACCGTAATCAACGCTCCTGCCTAATGGCTCCTGCACCGTTGCCGGCATTCTGCCATCAGGGGTCAATGCCGTGAAACAGAGCTTGTCATCCTTGAAGAATGCACTTGACACACCGTATTTGGTATTGGTCTGCTGTCTTACGCCCTCTGCATGCGAGTATGAGTATATCTCATCGGTACCGTTCCTGTCGGACGTGAAATAGACCGCATCATCATGTGATATCAGGCCACGGGTCAGCAATATGGCAGGCTCCACCAGAACCTTTACCTTGTCAAAATCTGTGGAATAAAGGCCTGTACCGTCATCACCCGTTGCGGTGAATACCACCTCATCGGCCAGGAATGCCACCTCTTTGGCATTTGTACCGTAAAGAGGATGGATGGAACGGACTACATGGCCGTCATTCATATCCAGGATTACCACACTGCTTGTTCCGTCCTCAAAGAGCTGTACAGCGGCCAGGGTCTTGCCATCGGCCGACACGGCAGGGCTGACAAAGAAGCCGTCCTTGGTAAGGTCCTGTATGTTTTTTGAGCCCACCTTGAGCTGTCTGATACGGGAATCTCCGTACATACCCCAACGGGTATCCAACAGCTCCTCGGACCAGTAAATGCAGTTTGTGGCGGCTGAGTAGGCAAGTTTGCTGGCAGCATTGAAATACCTCACGTGGTTCTCTTTACCGTCGGGAAGTATCTCCAGCAGCTCCATAGTCTTATCCATATCAGAACGCACTGCCATCAGGCGGCCGTCGGCAGTCTGTACCAGACTCTTGTAATTGGGAAAGAACCTGGAGTTATCTGCAACCAGACTCTCCACATCCTGGAACGGGCCGCGCACCTTGTCATCCTCAGTCCAGATGGTCCTGAATGCATCGGCTATCTGTTTCCAAGACTGGTTTATGTTGGTATAGGTATAATCAAAGAGAGTCTTTTCAAAAGCATGGAAACTGAATATCCTGGTACTTCTTGACAGATAGTTCCTTGTAAAGTCCCATCTATGTGACAGATATCTGGTTCCTGCCACCGTCATATAACCTATCTTGTAATAATCAGGGGTATAGAAGCGCTGTGAGCCATATCTCCAACGGAACCAGTTACGATAATCATTCCTGTCCAGTGCCATACGGTAATACTCCAGGAAGTTAGCCGCACGTCCGCGACCGCCATCGGTCAACGCAGTCTCCATAACCACGGCATCACCCTCCAGGAGTGGGACATTGGCATACAGACGGGTCACAAAAAATGACAAACTCTCACCGAACAGCACCTTCATCCAATCCCATGAGCCGTCTCTGGAGAACTGAAATTGGGCCAAATGGCGTCCTTCATGGATAGCCAGCATCTTGTCAAACGGCAAATTCATGAACGTGCTGTACGGATCTCCTATCGTAAAGAGCTCCAGTCTGCTTGGTGCCACCTCTGCAATACCGTTTCCATCAGGAAAACGCGTATGCAGCACTACCGGAATGGGATAATTCATCAACTGACCGGGATAGTACCCTGCCGATGCGCCCAACAGGCGGTAATAGGTCTCAAAAGATTCGGCATATCTCAAACCCAGACTGTCCAGACCCTGAGGATAAATGATGCTGTACTTGGTTGTAGTAATCTCTGACCAGCCCGAGAAAGACTTTTCACCTGTTAAGGAGAGAAACTGTGAATGAACCGGAACGGATAATGCAAACAACCCTAAAAATGCAACCGCACGCTTGCGGAAAATGGTTTTGATATTGGTTAGAAACATATAGAATAAGGTTTTTTGCAAAAATCGCATTAATATCTGTAATAACGGCACTCCTGATTGGAAAAAATTGGATTTGAACCTTATCTTTGTACCATTTATAATCATTTTGCTGATGAAAACCTTGCTAACCGCATTTTTGAGCCTGCTGATAACCCTCTCAGCAAGCGCCAGGCTTACATTACGTGAAATACGTACAGCCTCAAACAATGTAATTGAACTCTTCTATCAGAGTGACACGCTTGATGTCAATGAGGTGGACATATCTGATTCCACCCAGTGGAAGGTGAACGGTACCCCGGCTCTGGCTGTGAACCGTGTTGCCGCAGCTGCTGACCAGTGTGACCATTTCATCTACCTTACCGTGCCCACGCTCAATAACGGAAAGAAATACATTATTGATACCCCCTACGGCAGCTACATCTTCAATTTCAATGACAGGGATATATTCTGTGAGGCCATCAAGACCAACCAGGTGGCATACAGTGCCCTCTCCACCAAACGCTTTGCAAACTTTGCCATCTATCTGGGCGACGGCGGCGTAAAGAAGATTGAGGGTAACCTGCCCAAGTATACCGTATATCAGTACAAGAAATCCAAACTGGGCAAGAAGGTGACGTCAGGCCGTCTTGTGGAGATTGGCGATGACCGTTCATCGGGAGATTATGTTTACCGCATTGACCTCTCTGCGGTACCTGAGGGCGGTCCCTACAAGATCGTAGTTGACGGTTACGGTTCATCATACCCATTTGGAGTTGGCGGACAGTTCTCACAGAAGCTCTCATACACCAGTTTCCGCTCCCTGTTCAACCAGCGCTGCGGAATCCAGATCATAGAGCCCTACTCTGATTTCAGCTACCGCACCAAGCGCTGCCATGAGACCATCTACCAGACCTATTACCGCATCAATGAGGCCAGCCTGGTAGTAAAGGGCGATGAGCCCACCATCCAGGCATGGGGCGGTTACCATGATGCAGGTGATGCAGACCGCCGTACCTACCACATGGACGTACCCAGCACCCTGCTCACCACGTTCGAGGCATTCCCCAGCCTCTTTACCGATGACCAGTTCAACATACCCGATAAGTTTGACGAGCAGTTCAACATACTGGGCAAGGGCAACGGCATTCCCGATATCCTTGACGAGGCAGAATGGGGCACCATGTTCTGGAAATACTTCCAGGAGGAGGACGGCCAGATTCCATGGGGTACCGAGACCAACGGCTACTCGCCCTTTACCACATATGACTTTGAGGACCATCTGTTCGGGTCCGAGGTGCTTGACCCGCGTACATCGGCCTGGGCATCGGGCCTGTTCTACCATTTTGCCCGCATCATAAAGCCTTATGACGAGGCCAAGAGCAAGGAGTATGCCGGGCGTGCAGAGCTTGCCCACAGCGCATCAGAAAGGGTTTATGCCGAGCGTAACCGCCAGATGCCTGCCACATTCCAGATGTATTACTATGTTGAGAAGTACCTGATGACCGGTGATCCCGAGTGCCATGAGTACATCAAGTCACACGTACAGGATGCCGAGCAGATTCTCACCACCTACAACCAGGGATCAGAGATATTCGCCGAGCGCGGATGGCTGACCTCATATTTCTTCAGCTACATCCTGGCTCCGGCAAGCAAGACCGATCCCGCCACAGTAAAGGCATTCAAGGATATTCTTCAGTCTACCGTCGATAAGCAACTGGCAGCATTCGCCGAGAACGCCTACCCCAACGGAGTTCCCATGAATGTAAACTGGTGGGGCAGCAATGTAGCACAGGGACAGTACACATTCCCCATCGTCCTGATGTGGAGACTTACCGGCAATCAGGAGTACATTGATGTGGTAAGCCAGATGATGGACTACGCCCTGGGACTGAACCCGCTGGGCAAGTGCTACATGACCACACTTGGATTCAATCAGGTACACTGGCCGCATGACCGCGAGAGTGCATACACCATTGAGAAGGGATGGGGTCCGCGTCCGGGAATACTGGTATTCGGAGCAGGCAATTACGTACGTAACTATCCTAGTTATCCGGCAATTAGCCGCAATCAGACACCCAGAGAGCGTGCTTATATAGATATTCTGGACAATTACCAGAACAACGAGTATACAATTTATCAGAGTCTCTGTTTCCCGTCGGTTGTCTACCCCATCCTGGCCGGTGGCTGCACGTGGAAACCGGGCAACAAGGATCCGTATAAATAACGCAAAGGGGACGGTTCCGTTTGCGTTGGGGACGGTTCTGTTCGCGTTGGGGACGGTTGACTTCGTCGAGCTAAACCTTCTGTTCGCGTATTAGGGAAAAATATGAACGATATAGTTTCAAGTATTAACAAGATTGTCTGGAACCCGGCATTGGTTGTACTGCTGCTGGGAGCCGGACTGTTCTTCTCTATCTGCACACGTATGGTGCAGGTACGCCGTCTGGGACTTATGGTGCGTTCTCTGTTCAGCAAGAGACGCGGCGCTGACGGCATATCATCATTTGAGGCTTTCTGTATCGCCCTGTCAGGCAGAGTGGGTACCGGAAACATAGTCGGTGTGGCCACAGCCATCGCATTCGGCGGTCCAGGAGCCGTATTCTGGATGTGGATAGTTGCATTTCTGGGGGCATCGACCGCCTTTGTAGAGTCCACGCTGTCACAGATGTACAAGTTCCGCCGTAACGGTGAGTTCCGTGGAGGTCCGTTCAATCTCTTTGATGACGGATTGGGCAGACACAGGCTGGGAGTCATATTTGCCATTATCACACTCATAGCTTGCGGCATCTGCCTCCCAATGGTACAGGCCAACGGAGCCTCCACAACCATGAATAACGCATTCCCCGTATCCACACTCACATCGGGCATAATCATGGCGGTTCTGCTGGGAATAGTCATAATCGGCGGTATAAAGCGTATAGCCAAGGTGGCATCAATCGTCACTCCGTTCATGGCATTGGGTTATATCATACTTGCCCTTATCGTGGTAGGCTACCACATACGACGTGCC
>Ga0265298_10003061_pt1 | contig 22495 bp, 32 predicted proteins | sample AusTroGonzalo_MG_3_FD_193486 | JGI IMG/M metagenome (GOLD analysis project Ga0265298, IMG submission 193486) | Bovine rumen microbial communities from tropical cattle in Woodstock, Queensland, Australia - Gonzalo_01 | ecosystem: Host-associated > Mammals > Digestive system > Stomach > Rumen ...
ATAAAAAGACTGCGAACCGAAAGCGGCTTAACTCAAAACGATGTTGCGGTTCGTCTTGGTGTTTCTGAGGCTACAATTTCCCGTTATGAAAGCGGGCAGATTAAGAAAGTTTCACCCAGTGTCCTGCTTGGGCTGTCTAAACTGTTTCGGGTTCCTCTCACTGCGTTATATGAAAACGCCGAGACCGAATGGGTGGCAGCTCTCCAGGAAGCCAGACTTCATGATCCTCGGGTTGCCGGTTTTATAGAATATTTAGAAGAACAAGCGCAAAAAGAAAATTGTGATATTATTCTTTCTCATCCTGAAGAGGAACTTATCGTCTCATACCGAAAAGCGGATCCTAAAACACGGCACCTTGTTGAATTTGCACTTGGTATTGCTTCCGATATCGAAGCCAGGGAAGCAGAATAGGAGGCTTTTATGGCATATCAACGCGACGCGGATGGTCCTGTTGTTGACAAAGGCGCATTTCGGGCGTCTTTTATAGCTTACTTCCTGGGCCTTGTCCTGATTGGTGTTATTTTCTTTATTGCTGTAAAATGGATTTTTAGCGATGAAGATCTAATGGAAAACGCCCAGATTTATATGAATGCGCTCCTTGCTTCAAATACTTTAGATTATACCATCAGCCACTCCGAAAATACTATGACGGTGAAGCTCTGGTATGATGGACTAACCGCCGGGGCTAAAAAGGCATACGAAGGGGACGAGGCAAGTCTTGAAAGCTGGGAAACGTTCAAAATTTCCACTCGTGATCTTGCGGAGCAACTTTTCGGTCAACTCCGAACGCTTGCTCCTGATGCTGATCTTGTGCTGATGGTAGTCAATGAAAATAATCATGCCCGTTCTCTTTTGGTTTACAAAAACGGGCGGCTGTCTTATGATGTAGTTCAGGGAGGTGATTGAAATGGCGAAATATTCCAAGCAAAAAAGCGGCTATTACCGCACAAAGGTCCTGCTCGGTTATGGACCGGACGGTAAGCCTAAATGTAAATACTTAAGCGCCCGGAGCGTCCGGGAACTTGACGACCTGGTTATGAAGGCAAAACAGGAACAGGCGCAGGGGCTTCTCCTGGCTCGTGCCGTTACCTTTGGCGAGTATGCCAGGAAGTGGTTATCCGTTTATAAAGCGAATCGCGGCGTTGCCACCCGTGCGATGTATGAAAGCGTTTTGAAAAATCATGTTGACCTGCTGGCTCGGGTTCCTTTGAAGGATGTCACCCGCCTTATGATCCAGGGGCAGATCAATGCCCGGGCGGATCGTCCCCGGACCTGCGAGATGATCCTGCTTACCGTCAAGCAAATTTTTAATTCTGCAATTCGTGACGGAATCATCCTCCGGAGCCCTGTGGTTGATATAGATCTCCCCAGGCACGTCAAAAATGAAAAACGCCCGCTTACCGAAGAAGAAAAAAAGGCACTCCGTTCTGCTGTCCTGCTGCCCCAGGAGCGTCTGCTGCTTCTCCTGCTCTATGGCACCGGCTGCAGGCCTGCTGAGGCGTATGCTCTTACAAAGTCGGATTTTGACTTCCGTGCCGGAACCGTTTTTATAAATAAAGCTGTCCAGTATTCCGGGAACCTTCCCGTTTCGGTTTCGTATCCGAAGACCGACTCCTCAATCCGCCATGTGATCGTCTCTGATGGCGTTATGCGGTCCTTAAAGCATTTAGTCGATAAAATGCCCCACGACAATGTTTTGGGCGGCAATACGGGCGAAATTATGCATAAGTGTCAATACGGGACTATATTCAAGCATATACTTCAAAAGTCCGGCTTGTCCGGCTCCGGTATCACGCAGTATACCTTCCGCCATAATTTCTGCACCGAGTGCAAATATAACGGGTTATCCATGAAAGAAACGCAGCATCAAATGGGGCACAAAGATTATAAAATGATCCTGCAGGTCTATGAGCATATAGATAGTTTAAAAGAAAATACCCGGGAAAAAATGTCAAATATGGTTATGTAAAAAGGGCCGCCTTCTGGCGGTCTTTTTTGTGCTACTTTTTGTGCAACTTCTGGATAAAAAATAGCCCTTGTGCAACTCATGTGCAACTCCTAAAACTGTTAAAATCTGCTTAAATCTGTCTAAAACTGCAAATAAAAAAAATCCCCGAAAGCCTTTAGATTTCTAAAGTTTCGGGGGTTTTTCTTCTCTTGAGCCACAGGAGATTCGAACTCCTGACAACTTGATTAAAAGTCAAGCTGAGATTATGGATTTTCAAAGCTTCCGGCGCTCTCTGTGCAACTTCTGTGCAACTCCTGATCTACTTTTTCCCAGAGCTGGTCTTCAAGTAATACGGGGTTTAATTCCCAGGCGGCTTCCAGCGCCGTCAGCATGTTTTCTCTCATCTTCTGCCTCTTCTCTCGGGGTAACCGTCATCCTCATCGTAATCGCCGGCGTATCTGCCCATCATGTCCCTTCCGCGTCTTGCGTAAGACATGCCGTCATGATGGTAACCGTCATCCTCTGCGTATCCTTCCATTGCGTCGATGGTCTTCAGGCTCTTTAATGTGTGGGCCATCTTGTCCAGGATCTCAAGTGAAGGGCCTGTCAGGTCCTTGCGTGAGATCTCGTCGATCTCGCGTTCTATTTTCTTCTCAAGTGCTGTATATTTTCCCATCCTGGCACCTCCTTAAGCTGTCGCCGGTGTCACCGGATTTGCTACTGTGTAAGCGGGTATCGGATAAGGAGCCACGCGGTTCACGATGTACTGTGTCTGTGCGGTGTTATCTGCAATAAGGGCAGCAGTCTGTGTAGCCTGTGAAGCTGCAAGGTTCTGCATGTTGATCTGTGTTCTTAAGTTGTCGTTCTCGCGCTTATATGCGTCGATTTCCTGCTGGCACATCTTGTCAAGGATTGCCTGTGTCTGGTTCTGGATTGCGAGCCTGGTTGCTGCGCCTTCTGCCTGCACAATGTTCTGTGTCTGTACTGTCGCGAGGCGGTTATCACAGCAGCATTGTGAAAGCTGGCTTGATAAGCCGGTCATTCCCTGGGTGACTGCTGTCTGTGCTGCAAAGCTGCGGTCTAAGCTTGCGATCTGGTTTCCGTAAAGCTGTGCAGCGATTGCGTTCTGTGCTCCGTTGATCGAAGCGTTTACGCCTGCGAAGCCTCCGCAGAGTGCTGTCTGTACGTCTCCGAAGCCGGACACGATGCCGTTCTGGATGCCGTTCACGGAACTGTTGAGCATCTGGTCCCTGAAACCGTCGTTTAAGTTCTGGCTATTGTTAAGCCAGGGGTAAAGTCCGAGGCCGCCGTCCATCATCGCCATACCTGCGCCGCCAAATCCGCCAAAGCCGCCCCATCCTCCGTTAAAACAGAGAAGTAAAAGGATAAGCCACCAGCCATCTCCTCCAAAGCCGCCAAAGCCTCCGCCCATTCCGCCGTAAGGTGCCACGGGCATCACCATGTTTGTCTGATCTGTTGTCATTGTGTTTTCCTCCTGTAAATTTTTTAAGGTTAGGGGCCGCCACTCCTTCTCTGACGGTCCGTATATATAAAGCTTTCCGCTTTATTTCATGAATTGCCTAAGCTGCGGGTTGTTCTTCATCCGCATCGCTCCGTTCAGCTGCTCCTGGGTGATCTGTCCGGAATCCAGCAGGTGCTGGACCATGTCCTGCGGGTTCTGTATGTTCTGCGGGATCTTGAATCGCTGCGAAATTATCGCCATCGGGTTCTGTCTCGCCTGCATGATCATATTTATAAAATTATTATTCATCGCCCAGCTCCCTTCTTAGCTTTTCGACCTCGTCTCTCAAGTGGTCTATTTCGCCACACAGTGCCTCATATTCGGCTTTTGTTACATAGTCTGGTAAAATCTCCGACCGTTGTCTCGGAGGGGCTGATTCTGCCCTTCTGGTGTCTTGTGCGTTCTCCTTCGTGAGCTTATACTTCTCAAAGATGGGCGTGTCAAACTGTCCGAAGCCCAGGGTTTTGGTGTAAATATAAGGCTGATTCTCGTCCCTGAAGGTCACGCTTGATCCGTGCTGCAAAGGGTAACCTCTCGCCTCTTCTTCGTTCTGTACGGTTATAAAGCCGCCATTCTGGACGGTCTGCTGCCCTTGGGTAACGTAACCGGAATGATTAGGATTGAAATATCCCGGATAATTAGGGTTATAAAATGCCATGCTCTTTCCTCCAGTACATGATCGGGACCTCGTCTCCGCTGTCCCATGTGTCGTAATAATCGCCGTCCTTTACTGCTACGACGTGGGAGCCGGTGCCAAGCACGAACGTCCCCGTCGGATGGTCATCGCAAAACTCCCGTATTGTGTAGCAGTCAGGACAGGTGTCGGGGATGCTCTTCCGTTTAAATCCAAAGTCTTTTAATGCTGCGCTCCATACCGCATCCGCGTTCGGGAGGTTCTTGATCCTGAATCCATAGTCCGTCAGAAGTTTATATGCTTCATTCCATGTCAGCCCGTTTGCTAAAGCTATCGCACGGACCGCACAATCGCCTATTAAGACGCCCTTTGGGTTCGGGTTGGTGTATTTGTAAGCCATGCGCGTTTTCCTCCCTTTATGGGCTTATTATGGCATAAAAAAAGAATCCTGACTTGCAGGATTCTTTTCAAGAAAATGTTATGAATTTGTGGTTTTTCTGCAGGTTATCTATAAATTTATTGTTGAAAACTCATCAAAGCCGCACCCATTGCTTTCCGGATAATCCTTTTTTTCGGGTGCATCCTGTTTCTCGTCCCAGTATTCCACGTCGTTGTCCGTAATTGCTGCGGTTACAAATGGCAGCTTTGAAATAAGCGTTACTCCGTCGCCGAACTTAAAACGGGGGATGTTGACCTCGTTGTCGGTCCTGTAATCCGTTACCGCATACCATTTATTTTTAACGGATACTTTGTCGGGCATCTCTGCCCATTCCTTGGTTGTGTGGCTCTCCGGTATCAGAGGGCAGTCGCTGCAAAAGTCATGACACATCCGTTTATACCTCCCAATTTAAAACCTTTGTAATTTTAGTACGCACGCGCCGCATTATAACTGATATTGTGCTTTCGGAAACGTTAAGCTCCAGGGATAGTTTTGTATTAGTCCAGTCCTTGGCTTTTAGATCGAAGCACTGGCGCTCGATCTCGGTAAAATTGCATTCTTTTCTGAACTTGTCAAGCTCCGGTTTTGTAAAGTCGCATATCTTCATGGGCTTTTCCTCTCCAGGTCCTCGATCCTATGGTTGGCCACCTTGATCTGCTCCTCAAGGACCGGCACCCTTTTTGCAAAGTTGTTATGCTCCCGGACTTCCCTGGTCAGCTCTGTGATCTTTGTATCCGTGACCGCCTGGGCCTGTTTAAGCTCTGCCTTGAAGTTTACCTGCTGCAGCTCCATCTGGTGCAGCATCTTGTCGTTGTTGCTCCGGTTTGTTATTATGACGGCAATAAGTGAGCCGCATGCGGTGATAAGTGTTCCTATAAGTCCCAGCCACTCCATCTTTAGCCCTCCCACTTGAATCCTAAAGCTTCGGCGGTCTTCTTGCCGACTATTCCGTCCACGGTCAGGTTCTCGTCGCTCTGGAAGTTTTTGACAGCCATCTCGGTCTTCTTCCCGAAGTATCCGTCCGCGGTCCCGCAGTTATAGTCCAGGCCGTTAAGCTTTATCTGCAGGAGCCCTACGTCGTCGCCGTGCATCATCGGGTTTTTATAATATAATTCTCTCTTAAGTGCCGGTTTTTCTTTGTCGCTCCAAAAGTCCGGTCTTGCTGCAAACTGCCAGCCTCTTTCCTTGATCCTGGTCTTTACTACGCCATAAGCGGTGCCCCTGGCTTCGATTGCCCACTCCTCGTCTATCGCATAGCCGATGTGCGTCTTGTTGCTTGCGGTGCCATGGAACAGGAAGTCTCCGCGCTTTACCTTAGAAATTTTTATTTTGTCCGGGATTGCGTTGTAGATGTCATTTGCCCGCATGTCGTACTTGAAAATATTGTGTATAAGGGCATAAGCCATGAAAAGGCCGGAGCAGTCATATTCCTCCAGGGTGTTTATGTCTACGCCTTCCCGAAGCTTTTTATTAAGCAAAGTTAAAATATTATTGACCAGGGCGATCTTGTTCTCCTCCCTGGCGCAAATCTTGGGCAGTACGTCCACGAACTTTCCGCCCTGGCCTCCCAGGACGTACATGTTCCCCAGCTTGCTTATTAAATAGTCTATAAAGTCATTTAAGTCCGCCATCCTGCTCCTCCTTAATTTCTTCTTCCTTTTCCTTCTTGCCCACCTGCGTCCCGAAATAAAACGAGATTACCATCGTAAAAATCGGCATGAACTGCTCCGTGGAAATCTTCCCGGCGAGTGACAAATAGCTAAATACGCCGGTTAATACAAATGTTACAATGCTTTTTACGTCTATAAGCTTTGCCAGTTTCTTCAGCATGTCGGTCCCTCCTTCACTTATATATTAAAAATAAAATCCTGTGAGCGATACGCTATTATTTCCTGCTGAACCGTATCTCGCCCAAACATAAAGAGTGATTGCTGCTGTTGTATAACCTCCATAAGTACAAGCTGCTTTTTCCCCTCCGGCCATTTTTCTGTAATCTTGTATACCTACGTCGGAGGTAGATAAATAAACCTCTTTGGGCTCGCTGCTATTATATTTTATAAATGCGCTTACAACAAAAGATTTATTTGCCGGAATGGTGTAGGATATTCCTGTATATGAAAGTGTGTTGGATGTTGCTATAGTTCCGCCTTCATTGATTATGGTCGGGCTTATAGGTGCATCAAGTGCCTTTTGCCAGTATGATGTATTTGTCGGAGCGGTTCCTGCTGGTACCGACTGCTTAGCAATATAAGTCCCATAATTATAATATACCGCATCCAGTACTTCGTATGCGGTGGAGCTGTCCCAGGTCCCTCTCATCCTGATTCCGACTTTTCCTAAATCTGTTGCCATGTCTTCTTCCTCCTTTAATTAAGCATTAAGTGTCCGTCACTGAGGCTGAATGTGATTGTCCCCTGTGGTGCGGCGTCATAGTATAAGTGTCCGTTACTTCCGTTATAATTAAATGTTCCGATTCCCATCGCGTTTACAAATTTTGTATAAAGTTCTGCTGAGCTTTGGGCGTCGCTGTCGGCTCTGTCTGCATACCACTTGGCATTGTTTGCGTGCTGCGGCTGCGATGTATCGACCGGCACTCCGTTCTTCGTTCCTACTGCCCACGCCTCGCTGTCCTCGCTGAAGTCCTGCAGGGTGGTCCAGATCTGCTCTATTGTGTCCGAGTAGCTGTTGGCATGCTCGTTTAAGCCGTCCAGGGTGTCCGCATCGACCGTATACATGAAGCTTGCCGTTGAGATTCTCTGTGTCGTGCTGTTTTTCAGCTTTATGTCGCAGATGCAATTTCCCGGGGTGTCCAGCTCGGTTCCCTGGATGGTGTAAGTGTATGTCGTGCCGGAAAGTGTCAGCGATGTGGATTCCACGGCTCCGGTCGGCTTTCTAAATACGATCTGCGGGGTGACTCCTGTCAGGTCAAAGTCCAGGATTTCGATCGCGATCTGGAATCCGAAGTCTCCCTGTTTAAATACGAGGTCGGTCTGTACGATTGACGCCTGGTTCATGCTGACCTGTACTTTGTATATTTGCGTCATTGTGTGCTCCTTTCCAGAAGTGCTTCAAGCTTGGCGATGCGTGCCTCCAAACTGTCCACCTTTTTCTGCATGTTTTGTATTACCTGGGTTTGAACGGAAATTATTTCCTCATACCTCAAATAATAAAGTCCGCTTTCCGGATCCTTTACCACGACCGCCATGTCCTGGCTGGTCATGCCTGCTTCGTGGATCGCGTCCATGACTTCTTGGGCGATGAATCCTGTATGTGTCCGGCCGCTTTCTCCGTCTTTATATTTAAACTGTACGGGGCGCAGGCACCGGAAGAATGCCAGGTGTTTTTCTTCAAGCTCCTTGATGTCTTCCTTTAAGCTTTTGTCCGAAGTGACCGCCGTCCCGTTCGCATATAAGTTCTGTCCGTATATGTTTTTATATTGCTTGCTGCTGGTTCCTAAACTTAAATAATTAGTTGTGCTCGGGATGAGGTTGTGGCTGCTGTCCCATGCCAGATTGTACTGAGAACCGTTTAATATTTTTCCGTTTAAGTCTCCGGTAAACGTCCCAGCGAATATCTCCTTTAATGCATAAGTCGAGCTGCCTAATTCGAAGGCGTTGTTTACTGACGGCAGGATCGTTGCTCCTGAAGCTGACGCGGTCATCGTCAGTGTCCTGGTATAAGTTCCGCTCTTTGCGGTCAGCTTGCTGATTTCGATTCCGGAGATGTCCAGCTTGGTGCCGTTTATATAAAATTCGTTTGCATATATCTTGCTGAACTGCTTTCCGGAAGCTCCCAGGTCGATGCTGTTTGTCGCTGAAGGCTGAAAAACTGAAGCTGAAGCCCAGCCCATTGTTGTTGTATTCGATCCATAGCATAAACTTCCAATAAATCTTGCAGCGTATACCTGTCCGAATCTATATGATGTTGAGCCAAGGTTCACTCCAGTATCCGAATCGGGCACTAAAGCATTAGAACTGTTCCAGCTAATCTGTCGTTCTGTACTGTTTCCACTCTTCCATTTGCCTCGAAACAGTCCCAGATAAGCCTCTTTAAATTTCTTGCTGCTGGTTCCAAGTGCGAAGGTATCGTCTGCGGATGGTGTCAGGGTTGCGGTGCTGCTTGCGTATGATAAAAGCAGGCTGTATGTGGTGCCGCCACTCACGACCAGGATCCCGTCTGCCCGGAGTCTTGCTCCGTTGTCATAAAATTCCTTGCTGTATATCTTGGCAAATTGTACGGAAGCCGAACCGATGTTGATGTCCTCGGTTGCTCCCGCCAGGAAGTTTGCCCCGGAAAGCGTCAGCGTGTGGCTTCCGTCCTCCAGCTTGTTTTTGTATGCTATCGGCAAAAGGCCCGCTGCTATGGTGTCCACATAGTCTATTGTCGCGTATTTCTCGACCGGTGTTGCGTCGGTGATCTTTCCCAGGATGATGTATGTCTTGCCCTGGGGCAGCAGCGCCACCTTGTCGTTTACTTCCGGGATGTATCCGTCTATATACTGATAGAGCTTTGTTGATGCTGCGCTGTCTCCGTACAGCTTCACCTGGGCTTTTCCTCCGCTTAAAGCGGTTACTGTGCCAAGTTTTACGACCACGACCTCTGTTTCGCCTCGTACGGCCTTTAGTTGGTCGATTACTGTATCAAACATCTAAATGCTCACCGCCTTCCTGCAGACGTGCCTCATCTTTCCTCCGATCGCCAGGTCCATCTCCCAGGCTGTCTCGATGAATCTCCCGGAAGCTCCGAGCGGTCCGTAATCCAAATAAAGGCAGTCGTTGTTTTCGTGGTTCGGCATGTTTAAGCTGTCAAATATTAGCTTCTGGTAAACCTTCTTTTCGGCCATTATCCTGGCCACGTATGCATCCAGGCTCGCCTGGTCTGCTATATCGGAAACCGAGGCCACGTCCACGATGGTCCTTCCTCTGCTTACGGTGGACAGTTTGCTGTTTGGATCCGTATTCGTTGCCGTGCTCTCCAGATATTGCCTCTCGGTGTTCTCCAAGTATCGGACTATTTTGTTCGGTGCTCCGAAAATGTCCAGCTCCTCTTCTCCGCCATAAAGAACGACCGACTCCTTGTCGGTGATGTAACTCGCATCCGTTCCTCTTACTTCCGGCAGGATGTACGGGTTCGACCTGATGAATCCGTGGGCATCTGCGTATAACGGCACGTAATTGATCGCCTGCAGCAGGTCGTTGCATGCCTGAAGCTTCGAAGTGCCCACGGCCCACTCCAGGACCGTCTGGGTTTCCTTGTCTGATTGCTCGAATGTATATTTTGTAATCCCTGCGGACTGCAGAATCGTTGCCACGGCTCCGGTGTAAGTGGTATTAGCCGCGACCGCGTATCTCGAAGTAAATTTATCGTCCGACAGGATCTGCATCTTGTCGTATCCGTCAATCGTTCTTTGTACGGATCCGGACTGCTCCTTCCTCGTCGGGGAACTCATGAGGAATATCCCCAGCGGGTATTGTAGGAAGGTGTCGCCCATCTTTAGTCTCATGTAAGGTCTTATTCTGTCCGAGGCATAATCGATCTCGCTGTCGTTCTGAGTGACGAGCTGGATGGTCCTTTGTATATCCGCTTCGGCGTTGTTGTAAATCCTGCAGGACGACGCCTGGATCTCTCCGATCGTGTTGTCGTTCTTGTCCAGGAGCTCGTATCCGTAAGACACGGTTCTATTTGTCCGAAGCGCAGCCATGACCTGCGCCTCGGTAAATCCTGCTTGTGCCAGATTATACATTAATAACCACCTCTTTCTTGGCTATCCGTATAAATTCAATGCTTGCGATGTATCCTTCCTTCATGAATCTTGCGAAGCTCAGCCTTCTTATGGCCACCGGGAATGCTCGCTGTGAGTAATCCCTGTAATAAATATAATCCTCTTTTGCGATGTCGGTCACTTCTGCCTTCTGTTTTTCGGTTACAAAAAGGGAAGTTGAAAAAATGACCTCATCCGTCTCGTTGTGCTCCACGATGGCGTATTGTCTGCCCGGGCATTTATATGTCGCCATCTCCCTGGCTGTCTCCTCCGTGTACGGGAAGAACTCTTCCTCTGATTTATCCAGGAAAATGTCAAGCTCTGCGGTCTGCAGTGCTACTTTCTCGGAATTGCACCGGAAGTGCGCCACGTCTGAGTCTGTATATCCTGCGGACGCGTAAGCCCTGACTTTGTAGCTGTAAGCCGTGTTAAATTTGGGCGTCTTGTCGATGAATGTGTCGTTATCAAGTAAGCCGATTATTATATAATTTTGGTCGATGTCCTCAGATCTCATTACTACATATTGCACGCCGTCGGTTTTGTCAACTTTTATTCTGGCATTTTCTCCGTCGCCGTATAAAGTCATCGTCGGCTTTGTCGGTCCTGCTGCCGTGATGCTAAATACTTTATAAGCCCAGTCTGACGAAAGTCCGGAACTGTTACGGTATCGGATGCCGACCGTGTATGTGCCCTTTAATAGCATGTTCGGGGTGTAGCTTGTGGAACTGCTGGCCACTGTCTCGTTGATCAGGAGCTTCCCTTCTGAATCCTTCAGGGTTATGTCATAAGAGTTCTGGTCCGAAGCTTGCCAGGTGATTTCTGTCAGGGCTTTGTTTGCCGGTGTGTTTATGACCGGCACTCCGGGCTTTCCTATAACTGAGAACTCTGCAATGCTTGAATAATCGGAAGTTTCGCCCACGTCGTTTGTGCCTTTTATTCTCCAAACATAAGCGCCTTGGGGAAGTCCACCCACAAGGGTGTATGAATGCGCCGTCTGTGTCAAGCTCACCACGGTATAGTTTGCCGCCGATGCCTCTTTATATTCAAGCTGCACGGCTGCCTGGATCGCCTGGGTGCTGCTATTCCATGCCCAGCTGAATAATAAGTCCGTGTTCTCGTTCACGTATGTGCTTACGGGGTAAGCCGGGGACGGGGGAGCCTGTGCGATGTCTTCATAATCTATGGTCAATGTTGCAGGGTATCCTGAGCCGATTCCTGCTATTTCTCCGTAAAGATTATTACTCGGTGATGTATAACCGGGGAATCCTGCAAGTATTACAGAAAAATAAGCAAAATTATATTGATTATTGTATAGTGATGTCACGTCAAAAGTCCGCCATCCCGGGTATGATCCACCGACGGGTGCGAACGATTCAACAGTTATAAACTCGCCCTTTTCTCCGTAATTATCGACCGTGCTTCCGGTCAGCTGTGATAAAGCTGTCCCGTCTGCAATATAGGGCGCGATGCTCATTCCTTTTGCTACTTCTCCCGGCAGGCTTGTCCATCGTGAGTACACCTGAAGCGTGGCTTTATTTATTTTTTTATATTTTAATGTGTTGGGGATTGCGAACTGCAAAACCGCTTTAAAATCTCCGTATCCACTCGTTGATGCTCTACAAATCCGAAGCCAAGAAGCGGAGCTGTGGTTCACGCTATCGCCGGAAAAATACCAGGTCCCGACTGACATTGTAATTGTAGTAGTCGCCATTTAAATCCTCCTTGTGGCCATCTGCATCTGGTTGGCCATGTCCACTACTCTGTTAAAATCTGTCACGTTCTTTGCGTCTATGGTTATATAATAATTGTTTGTCGCGTTGCTGATCTGGCTGGCTCTTTCGTTCGGTATGATCCGGGAACCTCTCGGAAGCTCTACAAGCTCCGGGCCTTCCTCGCCCACCCAGGTGCGGCCTCCCTTCCAGTGGTCGGTTCCTGATGCGTTTCTTCCGACTGCATTGGCTGCGGATGTCATATTGGTTACTTCTTTAGTTATATTTCCGACCGAAGTCTCGACCTTTGTGAGGTTCTTTTCTGCGTCCTCTGTTTTTCCTACAAGCTGCGAAATTAAATAAACTAAAAGTCCGATAGCGACAACCATGCCCATGATTACTGCTATGCTTTTTAATGTCGCCGCATTGAATACCGTCTGCACGCCGGTCTGTGCTGCCATGACTGTGGTAACTGCTCCGATTGCCGTAGCTATTTTATAAATCAATGTTACTATTCCGAGGCCTGCGCCTATTATTGCCACGGTCTTTATATCTATTTTGGTCAGGAAGTCAGCCAGGTTCTCTAATATAGGCATTATTGCCTCGCCTAAAACTTGCTTGAGCCTGTCCATGATAGCCTTCAATCTTGCGAGCGTGTCTCCGAACTTGACATTTTTTTCGATTTCTTCCTCGGACATTACAAGGTTGTATCTTTCCGCTTCGTCTCCATATTCCTTTAAAGCCTGGCTTCCTGCTTCTATTAACGGATTGAGGTCTTTTGCGCTCTTCCCGAAGAGTTCCATGGCCAGGGCGTCACGCTCGGTCTGGTTCTTTACGCCTTTTAATTTGTCTATTATCTCATAAAATAAAGCGTTGGCGTCTTTTAACTGTCCGTTGTTATCTGTTACTCTAACATGAAGCTTACGGAATGCCTCTGTCATTTCCTTGGAGCCATTCCTTGCTTTATCCATGTTGGATTCCAACTTGGTGATGGAACTTGCCATCGTATCAAAGGATACATCCACAAACTCTGAAGCATACTGTAAGCGCTGGATCTCTGTGGTCGTCATCCCTGTCTGGGATGCTAATGTTTGTAGGTCGTCAGCTGTTTTTGCGGTGTCTACTGCAAACTTTGATAAGGCTCCGAGTGCTGCAGTTGCTCCTATTGCAAACTCTTTTATTGTATCGTTCAGCTTTTTGTTAGCTCCGTCCAGGTCTACGGTCTTGTTGTATGTTTCTTTTAACGCCCCGTTTAACTGTTCGAGCTTTGTTCTTTCCTGCAGGAGCTTCTTGTCCAACTCGTCAATTTCTTTTTGCGATGCTTTGTTTGAAGACATCGCGGCGTCGTAAGCGTCTTTTGCTTCTTCAACTTTTTTATTCTGTAAAGCGATCTTTTGTGTCAGATAATCTTGTTTTATTCCGAGCTGGTCTGCTTCATTGCCGTAGTTTTTGGCTTCTTCCTGTGCCCTTTTAAACTCTGCATCCAGAAGGCCCATTTTTCTGTTGATCTCTGTTATTCCGCCCGAAAACTGGCTATAATCCAGCCCCAGGTATATTGTCCTTTTATTATTGGCCATAATAGCTTAAAACCTCCTTGATGCTTCGCGCAGTCCTGGCTGGCTCTGCCATCCTTTTCCCGGATAGTGCCGCCGCCTTCGCCTGTTGTTCTTTGCTCCACTTTTCTACGAAATAGACAACCTTTTGCAAAGTGGAACTAAAAAAACTTTCTTCGCTCAAGCCGAGCTTGACCGTGTAAAAATAATAAAGCGAATCGAAGTCTATTTCTTCGACTCCAGAATCTGCGCTATAATTTTTTTTGTGTTTTCGTCGCTCCCTGTTGCTCCGACCGACTCTTCAAATGTTTTTACGACCTCCAGGATCGTGTCTATACTCATGCCCGCGGTTATTCCCCGAGCCTTGTTTTCGTCGAAATTGTCATTTATGCCCTTGCCTGCTGCATAAATGATCGCCGCAGCCATTTCTGCGACTCCTTTTTTCATAAATCCGGTGATCCCGCCGTCCATCTCCTGAATATTCACTAAACATCTTACGTCAAAACGGAGGAGAATTGCTTCCCCTCCGTCGAATTGTAATTCTATTTCGGGAGCGGCTTTGCAAGTCATTACTTTTTTAGCCATGTCTTTTCTCCTTAGATATCGGGTGCGCTTGCGAATGCGGTCTGTGCTGCAGCATCGAATGTCACGTCATCGGTGTCGGCTCTCATAATGACTGTCTTGTCCTTGTTTCGTCTTATAAAGTTCATTGTGAGGGTTTCGGTCGAATAAGTAATATTGTCCTCGCGCTGCTGTACGCTCTGGCCCAGGGGCTGGCATTTACCAACTAAAAGCCAGGTTGCTTCGTATCCGCCGTCGTCGTGCTCTGCTTCAAAGTAGATCGCAACAGGACCGGGCTTGTCTGTGGTCTTGTGTGAAATGACGCCCTTTGCTGACTTTGTTGCTCCGGTAAGTGCTACGATGTCGGCACTTGTCAGCTTGTCGATTGCCAGCTGAAGTGTTGCGCCGGTAATAAGTGAAACTTCGCTTACCTTCTCACCGTCTCCGTATAAAGCGCCGGACGATGTTGTGAACTGGATGTCGATGCTTCTAAGTGTGGGCATTGCGACGGGGGTTCCGATCGTGTATGAACTTGAAGTGTCAGCGGTTACTGCTGCACGCTTGCAGTTCCTAACGTTTACTTTAAATCCCATGTTGAAACTCCTTTCATTGGTTTGTTTCGTTTACATATAGCTTTCCGGCCTGCAGGCTGAATGTGTCCGTGCCTCCGAGCGAGGTGTATTGAAGCTCACCCTCCGGTGCGTCATATGTAAAATCATATTGCTTTTTGACGGCATCCTGGTATAGATGGCCGTCATTATAAAAATATTGGTTCGTCCCTTCGTATAAAAAGCGGACGGTCAAAATTGCTCGGTATTTCTTCGCGGTCGTGTCATAATAGGATTCTATATCCGGGGCGCTGATGTCTATCCGAAAATCAAAAACCTTTAAAAGTTCGGTAATGGCGTTATCCCTTCCGGCTTTGTCTTCATACCATAAATTGATGAATGCGGTTATCATTCGCCGTACGATCAAGCCGTCGCCGAACAGCTCCGGTTTGTTTTCCTGGCATTCAAGTGTGGCCGCCGGGTATGTGATAGAATCCTTACCTTCAAAAACGGGGATAGACAAGGCCGTTTCTATCAGCGTTTTAAGTCCTGCTTCGGTCATTGCACTATCCTCCTTTCTAACTGGTCTATTATGTCATTTATTTCGCCTTCCGACTCCGCCAGCGCCTTCGTTGTAAAATGAAGCGCCGGGGTGTGGATGGTTCCGTCCGGGTTCCTGGTTCCGTCGTCCAGCATGTGCCATTTATAAGCTGTCTGTTTTCCTCCGTGAATAACCACGCCGGTCGTGCCGGTCTTTTTCTTCTTGCCCTGCACGGAGACCTTCACGTCGCGCTTCATGTGCTTGTATCCGGTGCCGTGCTCGTCAGAAACAGGCAGGTTGTCTTCTACTTTCTTTTTTATGACCTTGCCGATCTTGTCCATGACTTCCATCTGCTGGGACTCCAGAATCGTTTCGCTCCGCAGGATGTCTTGAACTATCCCGTTGAGCGCTCCCTGGAATTGTAAGTCTACTGTCATAAGCCTGCTGTCACCTCGATTGTGTGGTCCGTGGTCTCGAATGTTCGAATTATGTTGAACTTTTCACCCTCGAAGATGAGCTCTGTCGGTCTGTAAACTTTCACCGTGCCTCCGGTCTCCGTTACCTTTACGAAGGCGGATTCGTATTCGTTAATATCAAATTCGAATATATAGCTCGGATTGATCCCGACCTGGATGGCTGCGTAAAATTCCTTGTAAGTCACGGAACGCTTACCGCAAAAAACATTTTTCTCGGTCCTCGTTACCGTGGAACCGGAAGCGGTCAGGGTGATGAGGGTGGCTTCTGAATTATGAATCATTGTCGCCTTCTTCCTCCGGCTCCGGTTCGGGCTCCGGCTCAGGATCCGGTTCGGGATCGGGTTCCGGTTCAGGCTCCGGTTCTTCCGGCCAGGTGTATTTTCTCAACACGTCCAGCTGATACATAAAGGCGTCGGCTGCGGCATCCCTGATCTTCTCATCTGTGGCTATCTTGGAAAGTACGCCCTCAACGATGCACTGCTGGATCAGGTCGTCTGTGGTCGATGCTGCTTTATCTGCGGGAACGCCCACGCGGACCATCTCTGCCCTCGCCCAGGCGATGAGCCTTGTGATCTCGGTGTCGAGTGCTGTGGTCGTTATCCTGTCGGCCTTTTTGATTGTGTCAAGTAATGCCATGTCCTTCTCCTTTATATCCGGGAAGCCCTAAAGCCTCCCGGATGTGTTTTTTAATCTCCCGCCGTAACGGTTACGGTGTAAGTTGTGGTCCCGTCGTCTCCGGTTACCTCAACGACCACCTCGTTCTCGCCTTCGTCCCAGGTTACGGTGTCACCGCTCTCGATCTCGGTGTCGTTTGCGGTGATCTCCACTGTGGCGTCAGCGCTTTCGGCTGTTGCTGTCACCTTGTTTGATGCGTTCGGTGTTGTAACCGTGTATTCGGTCACGTCCGGATCAAATGCGGGTGTCAGAGTAAGCGCGCCGATCGTCAGCCCCGACAGGCGCTTACTTATGGGGTTACATCGAGCTTTGCGAATGCCTTCGGTGCTACAAGTGCGCACTGGAATCTCGCATAACCTGCGTAAACGATTGTATGTGTCTCGATGTTTCTGTCGCTCTCAACCATGATATCCTGTACCATGTTGCCCACTACCTGGTCGGGATCGCCGATCCAGATAAGGTCGTCAGCGATTGCGTCCTCTGCCTTTACAGGGAAGCCTGCAAGGTAACCGCGGATCTTCTCGTTTGCGTCATGCTGGAAAAGGGGACGGCCTGTGGTGTCTACCATGCCCACGATGTACTTATAGATTGTAGCCTGTGAAGCGTAAACGTTGATATTGCTTGCGTTTTTAAGAACTGCAAGAGCGCCAGCGATGTCGGTCCATACTACCTTGCCGGAAGTAGCAACATCGAGGTCGTTTCCGGTGCTGTAATAGTCGGTTCCGATCTGGCTTATAACATCAGCTGCAAGTGCTGCACCTATTCTGTCGCCGATCTCCTTAACGATGAAGCTCTCGAAGCCGTCCATGCTCATGATGCCGAGTGCATAGCTGATCTTAACGGACTTAGCGAAGTCTTTACCTGCAAGGGTAACCTTTGCAAAGGTGTTGTTTTCGTCGTTGCTGGGTGCTGCGCCCTCGCTTGCTGTTGCTGCGTCACCTGCTGCGATTGCGGTTCTCTTTACAACGTCGAGGATTGTGCCGGTTCTGTAAATGGTAATGTCACCGAGGATTGCGTGCTTCTCTTCGATGAGGTCCCAGATCCTGTTCACGAGTGTGGTGGGCACGGTGTAACCTGCGGTCTGTCCGGAGGTTGTGCCTGTTGTGTGTGTGAAAGCTGTTCTCTCTTCGTCTGTCATGGGAAGTCCTAACATCATCTTGTCCCATGCTACGCGGTATTCATTAGAATCAAATGTCATTGTCTTTCTCCCTTCGTCTTCCTGTTTTTTGATTATCTTGTTGGGGATCTTCTTCCCCTCTTCGAGTGCCTTGCGGATCTCTTCGGTCTTCTGGCGCTTTTCTAACTCTTCGAAGCGTGCGCCTAAAGCTTCCAGCTCTGTCCTGAGCTCTTCTGCGTCGCCTTCGTATGTCTCGGGATTGATTGCTTCAATCTCGGCCATTCTCGCTTCTACCTGCTCCAGGTTCATTTCTTCAATGTTCATGTGTCCTGTCCTTCCTCAAGAGCTCAGCGGCTCTTGCTTTGATTTCTTCGAGGGCCTTCCTTCTCTCAGCCTTTAAAAGTCGCTCCGCTTCCAGCTTGGCGATCGCTCCGTCCCTCAAGCTGCGGGCTGATATCTCCGTCCCGTCGTTTGCCGGAAGTGAAACAGCGGAAACGTCATAAAGCTTGTTGATGCTCTTGATTGTTCTCGTGTAGATGGTCTTGCCGTCCACTTCCTCTTCCTTTATCTCGTCGGCTTCTACATGAAAGCCGAAAGACATCTTGCTGGTATAGCCGCCCTTGATCTCCTCGTAAAGGTTGCGGCCGATCTCTGTCCCGCCTAAATAGGCATTTACCTGCAGGCCGTGTCCGTCCGGTGTAAGCTGCAGGGTGTCGTTGCTTGTCCTGGCAAAAACGCGCCCCTCGTGGTCGTACTGGAATATAACATCACGCATGTCGCATCCGTCGAAAGCGCGGGCGTCCACGATCTCGTCGATCCTAAAGTCCGGGGTATCCCAGAGCGTGTATGCTGTGTCAAATGTGGTTGCATATCCTCTTACGTTGTAAGAATCGGGCTCGCCGATGTTTAACTCCATCTTGCGGTATTCTCTGCCCTTGCTGATCTTTTCCATAATGTCCATTTAATCTGTCCCCTCCTCGTCTGATTTCTCCCCGGTCGGCATCGTGTCAAGCCTCCGGATGAACTCGTCGCCGCCGTCGTATGGTGCGAGGTTGAATACCTGGCGCAGCTCGTTCGGTGTCAGGATGCCTCGGTCGACAAGCTGAATCATGTTAAGCTTTGTCTTGTTGCTCGCGTATCCGATGCGGTTGGATTCGTATATTATATAATTTTTAAGCGCCAGCTCTCGGTCGGAAAATACTTTCCGGGTGAGCTCCGTGCCAAGTGCTACAAGGAACGGCTCGATCCTTGCCTCATAAAAGGCTTCCATCTCGTCCTCGTTGTATGAGCTCATCAGGATCTTGTCGTTGACTCCAAAATAACGGAATACGTCGTCCCGGTATTCCTTAACAAGTGAGGAATCTGCAACGATGGGCTCCATCTTTATCGGTTGGAAGTCCATCGAAGCGTCAAGCGATGCGATTCCGGCGTTGTTGCTCAGGTTCATGTAGTCTTCTATAAATTGTTGCTGCTGCTCTTTTATGTCCTCACGCTTCAGCATGGCCTTGGTGCTCTTAAGTATTCCGCGAAGGTTTGCGGTGCTCTTCACTGCGTTTGCCACGCCCTGGTCTGCGGTGTTTATGATGTCCAGCTTCTCAAGGATGGCGCCGTTGTCGTCGCCCCAAATGTCGCTTGAATAATAATCTTTTCGCATGACCGCCAGGTCTGCCCACGGCAGGATAAGCTGTCTCTCGCTATTTCCTGCAAAGTAGAACTTTATAAAAAGCTCACCCTCTGCCTCTATCCCCTCGAAGCTCTCATACGGCACCGGATAGAATCCCAGGACCTTCGCTGTCAAAGGTTCGCGGTTTATATAAATAAATGCTGTATTTTTTACCTCAAGCCAGTTCCTGATCTTCGTCAAGAAGTCTTTACCGTTCATGTACATGTTCGGCTTTGTGTTCAGCAGCTGGGCTATTTCGGGCTTGCTCGACACGGCGTTCGCCTTCGATGTGTGTTCGCTGATCGCGCGAATACAAGAACGCACCAGGTCGCTCCTCCAGATGTCCCTGCCAAAAGGTGAAAACACCGCGGTATAAGCTCCCAGCTCTCTCCATCGTGCCTGTTTTAATGATTTTAGTGGTCTGAAAAAATCTAAAAAGCCCATGTCTGCTCCTTCTTCATCTCAGGTAATTTATGTATTCCTCAAATTTTTTGTCATAAACCACCCATGCGTTGAGTGCTGCCACCATAAGGTCAATACGCCTGTTTTGTTGTATCTTTACCGGCTGGATGGATTCTATGCCATCCTTGTTGAGTGCCTTGGCAGCAGTATTGCTCAGGCACCATCGCATTACCGGATTATTGTTATATATAACTTTATGATCAAAGAATGCAGCTCCCATGGATTTCATGCTATACGTCCATGTGTATGGGCCTTGCGCCACCGGCACCATCTCAAATCCATAACTTTGCATCTCTTGTGACCAATAATTTGCCATGGCCCTGTCATAAGCTACCCATAAAGGTCTGATATCATGTTTTTCGACCATGTTCACGAACCATTCGGTGACTTTGCCATAATCTACCTGCGCACCCTCGTTGATTGTTATCCAGCCTTGGTCAGCCCATAATTTATATGGTGCCTCATAGGAATTGTCGCGCTGCAGGTCGTCAATCTTGGCTTGTGGTATAAATCCATGTGCAAGCAAATATATATTGCTGTCGTTCGGCTTCTTGATCAGGAGCACTGCTGCCGTTAAATCTCGGACAGAGCTCAGGTCGACCGAGCCGATGCAATAAGAATGCTCGTAAAACTCCATCGGGTGCACGGTATCATTGACGATGGCTTCGTATGGCAGCCACGATGCCACTTCCGTCTGGGGCAGGTCAAATTCTTTGCAAAGGACTGTATTTTTGAATGTAGGATCATCCTTTGCCTTTTGGACCACTTCCCTCATATACTCCATGCTCTTTATGGTATCAAGTCCGGGGTTTGCCTTTATGTAACATTTTTCGTCTAACCACTCATCCGGATTGTCCAGCTCATATATTAGCGGAAGGAACCTGTCATTTTTGGCGGTTCCGTTCAAGATTGCACATGAGTAAGCATACTGAGCATCGCCGATTGATTCTCTAATATATCCGGCTGTCGTTATGGTCATGATGAGCGGCTGTCGTCTGGCACCAGTCGCCTGTTTCATGAGATCATAAGTGTCTCGCTCTTTCCAGGCAGCCAGCTCATCACAGATGCAACCATGTATGTCCAAGCCGTCCAGGGCGTTGTGATTTCCGGATAAAGCCTTGATGGTTCCAAAGTTCGGAGCAAAATATAAATCCGATACCCTTTTTTTGATGTGCCTGCTCAAATCAGGGCTTTGCTTTACCATCTTAAGAGCTGCATTGAATGATAATCTGCTCTGGTCCTGTGTGCTGGCGCAGCTCACGACCTGTGGAGAACCTTCCCCGTCATTTACAAGAAGGTCAAGCATTACTGCCGACAAAAGAGTGGTCTTTCCATTCTTACGGCCGCACATGATCATAACTTCGTTATATTGCCGGTAACCTTCATCATCTACAAATCCAAATATTGCTTGAAGCCATGCCGCCTGAAAAAGTGCCAGCTTCAAAGGTGTCCCGATCTTCCCTGAAGGTGTCTTGCAGAACCTTTGAATAAATCCCAGATGATGGTTTGCTATCTCCTCATCAAAATGGTATTTACCAGGATGATGGATATCATGCTTTAACTTCTTGCAGATTGTTTTTATCTTGTCGCAGGAAATGATTTCGCCACTTAAGATCTTATCGCAATATATTTCGAGGTAACTTTCCATTAAGTCACCTCCTCGGCATATCGGAAACGATACCCTTTTGTTGTCTTTTGTCTTTTTGTCAGAACGCTTTCGATATATGTTCTCTGTATATTTAAAACTTCGGCTGCCTTTGTGATGCTTTCGAAATTTACTTCTTTTTCCGTGGTTATATTAAAAGCTATAACAGGTCTTCTTTGCGGAGATGGCTTATTCGATGGTTTTCTATAACCATGAGCCCACTGTTGCTTCATCTGCTCCGATTTAAGCCTTTTATATTCTTCGCTGTATTTCTTTCCTTTTTGCCCTTCCGACATCCTCTTTCGGGCTTCTTCGGAAAATGTCCGTCCTCGGTTTGCAGCTCCGATCTTGTGCTTTCTTTCCTCACTGCAGGGACCGGAAGCCTTGCCAAGGTGTGCATGTCTTATTTTTTCCTTTACGTTTTCAGGAATTGCTTTATTCCCTCCGCCGTATAGGATGTTATAGCCGTTTTCATGAGACAGTGTTTTATATTTTGCTATAAGCTCAGACTCGAGCCGGTTCGCTTCTTCCAGTGTTAGGTGTTCTTTAACAATAATATGTTCGAAACCGTCCCATCCATACTTTTGGATTGCGTTATAAAATACCGGCTGATTTTTCTTGTAGCCCTTGCCGCCTTCCCATCTCTTGGTAGCTTTTCTTTTTGTCTGTCCATAGTAACGCTTGCCATTAGTCTTGTTTATATGGACGTAAACAGTATATGCTCCACTGTCCATCTATTACCGCCTTTCGTAATATGCCTTTATGAATGAACAGAGGGGAAACGGTCAAGGCTTACCGCTTTCGTGTTGCAATCACTATCCCCTCCGAGGATTCCTATTTTCGGATGTAATCTAATAGCTCATCTCCGGTCGTGTTCTTCTTTCCAAGCTTCTCGATAATATCCAGGAGCTTGTCGACTGTCTTGTTTGCCGCCTCTATCTGCTTTGGCAATTCTTTTATTGCCGGATGCATGTATAGGTTCTCCCTGCCCTTGACATACTCTTTTGAGATTGTCATGTCGTCTGAAATCAGGATCTCGTTCGTCATCTCGATGGCTTTTTGAATGGTCTCATAATTTTTGAGTGTCTGAACAAACAAAGGATTTTTGTCTACTCCGTATTCGGTCGCCATCTGGATTACTTGCTTTATATCGAAGTACTTTGCTTTTCTTTTTGACATCTTCGTCTTTCTTCGCCTTTCTTCCAAAAAAAACTTGCCTTCTTCGTTCGAAATAAAAAAGG
>Ga0265298_10003063_pt1 | contig 22492 bp, 32 predicted proteins | sample AusTroGonzalo_MG_3_FD_193486 | JGI IMG/M metagenome (GOLD analysis project Ga0265298, IMG submission 193486) | Bovine rumen microbial communities from tropical cattle in Woodstock, Queensland, Australia - Gonzalo_01 | ecosystem: Host-associated > Mammals > Digestive system > Stomach > Rumen ...
TTCAGGTTCGCTGACTTCGTCAGTCTTTTTGAAGAGATGCATTTTCAGATACCACGGCTGATATCCGATGATGTTCCTGCGGTTTGGTTTCTCAATTACCTCGCCGCACTTTTCACAAACTCGCTGCGTCATCCGTTCCCTTCCCCCTGTTCACTGTCAACTGTAGACTGGTCGCTGTTGCCGGTGTATTCCTTTCTAAAACTCCATCCTTGTTCTTCAATCGTTATTTCGTATGCGGCTATCGAATTAATAAATCTTGCCATCTCTTGCAAAGCATATTTCTGCGGAACATCGTCTCCGCATTCCATTGTTATGAGCGATTGCGCGAACGCTTTATTGCCCTTCTTCAGTTCGTATATCATCCGTTCCCTTCCCCCTGTTCCACGCTTCTATAGCCTCGTCCATTGTTTGGTGAACGCCCGTTGACCAGCCGCAGTCACGGCATGAGAACCAGTAGTCGTTCTCCCAGACGATGTATCGTTTAGACCCGCACTTCGGGCAGGGCTTTAACATGCTCATTGCTTTTCCTTTCTGTAAACAGCTATCATTGAAGGGAACGGGGCATTCCATTTACTGCCGTTAAAATGCAGTCTTCCACGGACGAAACGGATCTCAGCCTTTCCGTAAACCCAATCATGAAACCAAGCTGTATCCGTTCTTGCATGTACAAGCATGACAGCCACTCCGCCATTGATTGAATGCTCATAGCATTTCTTGCACCATGCTCCAATGGTCTTCCCGTACGGTGGATTGCAGAACACCGTTTCACCAGTCCAGTCCTGTGCCAGTCCGTCCTGCTCTTTGGTGTAATGCTTCTCACACTTTGCGTTCTCATCGGATGAGCAAGGATCTAAAGTGAAGTGAAATTCATCATCCAGCTTGTCGAAAAAATCCTGCGGCGTTCCCCATTCCTCTGAATTGGATGTGTACAAACCTCTGTTGATCACGCGGCATTTCTCCACCTTCCGTCTATCCTTGCCATAGTTGCCGTTTTCCTGCGTTTTAAGCCGCTCATGAACCGGGTAAGCACTTCCTTCGGTACGACCGGTTTCCGGTGCTGTGCGTAACGATAATGCCTAACACGGACTTCCTGACGCGTTTCGTGCAGGGCCTTGGCCACATGGTAGTCTCTCCACGATTCCAGGGTCATCCGCAGCAGGAATCCGCCGATCCCGAATCCCACGCATATGACCGCGTTGATGAGGAATACTTCCTGATCTGTCATTTTTCATTACCCCTTTAACTTTCTTTTGTTGTTCGCACGCTGCCATCTTCCGCGGCGTGCCAGCAATTCATAATCCTTGAACTCCACCGCGCTCTCGATCCGTGCGCGGCGTTCCTTGTAGACCTGCTTCTTGTGCTCTTCAAACTGCTGCCAGGGTTCGCACTCTGTCCGGCAGCCCAGCTGTCTCTTCTCACAGCCCTTGCACGGCGGCTTCATGCCCTCATCCTTGCACCGTCCATCACGGCCCTTTCCGCCACGCTCACCGGAACGAACAGGCATTCAGATTCGTACTGCGTGTTCCCGCGCCTGGAAGACTGGCGCTTGATGTCGTACTTGTCCTTCCAATCGGTGTAGTTATCGATCAGGGCTTTCCGAAGCATCTGGTACGGGAACAGGTATCCGGTATCACAGACCGATTTGTCGAAGACATAGAGCAGGTAATCCGTGCGCTTCTTTACATCCACCAGCCATCCAGGCACCTTCGTATCGATCCGGCTGTAAGTCTCAAGAGCTATCTCCAGCTCGCCGTGCCTTGAGTACTTGAAGCAGTCGGTCCCGAGCCTGCGCTTTACATCAACGAAGATCTGCTTGTAGGTTATGATGTTCCCGTCCTTGTTCTCACCGATGCTGACTACATAATCTGCGCCCTGCTTGTCAAGGGCTATGCCCGTGGTCTCAATGTTTACCGCCCTCGGGAAGAACCTGGCGATCATCCGCACGTCATCGCTGAAATGCTTGTACGATTCAGCAAACTGTGTGTCAAAATCATTCATCTGCATACTCCGGCAAATTGTCGTTGTCTTTTGCAATCAGTACTTTGATCATGGGTTCCGGTCCGTACTTCTTGACGATGCTCAGGGCGGTGATCTGCGCGTCATCCCGGTAGGCATGGCCGTTCAGCGCATCGCACACCACCTTCCCGATATTGTCCGCGTCCGGCTTCTTGCAGGGCTTCAGCCGGTCCAGAAGCATCAGTCCGCGGTTCTTCTTGGTCGCGCTCTTCGGCACGGAGAAGACGGCCACGATGTATACCTGCAGGGGTTCAACCTGGAACGGCAGCCAGTTGTGTTCCTCGGCGGCCTTGTAGTAGCACGCCCGGACCAGGCTTTCGTAGGCCACCGTCTTTGACGGCGTGTAGGTGTGCCCCGACCGCATGAAGCGGGGACGGCCCTTGCCCTGCGGCTCCCCGGGGACGGTGAACAGGTGCTCAGGATACAGAATCATATGGCGTCCGTCCTGCTTTCAAGCTCATCCTCGGAGTAGCTGCGCTGCGCGTAGTTCCAGCCGGTGGACTTGTCCGATTTCATGGGTGTGATGTTGTCGCGTTTCTCCCATGTCCTGACGCATGCCTTCCAGTCCTTCATCGGCTGGTTGCCTACCTTCCACCCCTTGGAAGCGTAGAAGTCTACGAAGTGCTGCGGATCTACGCCGTTCTTCCGTTCCCTGCAGTACTCCGCCACCATTTCCACGGTGGGGGGAGAAAAGCGGTCACGCTTTTCTTTTACCCCCTTTAGGGGGTTTTCTTTTAATACTTCTCGTTCTTCTTCTAACGGGGGTGTGGGGGATGCAAAATCATGCATTTGCATGCAATTGCTAGCATTTGCATGCATTTGCTTGCTTTTGCATGCATTTGCATCCGTTTGCATCCACCTGGATCTCGCTGCCGCTCTGCGCTTTTCGCTGATGGCCTGCTTATGAGCGATAAAGTCTGATTCAGATTTCCTGAAGGACTCAATGTCCTTACGCAGAGAATCGAGAGCCATCCAGGTGATCGGATCTTCCCGTCCGTTGGAGCCGGCAAACTCTTCATTCCTGTCCGCATAGGCGAACAGAGCCTTTACAAATCGACCGGCTTCAGCATCTGAGAGTCTCTCCACCGATGAACCCCAGACCGTCTGAATCTTGAACCATTCCATGATCGTCACTCCTTTGAGAATTTAGAAGGGGAGTTCCTCGTCCACCTTCACAAACCCGCTGCCCTTGTCGATCTCTGCCACCGTGGGACCGGCAGCAGGCATGTCGCCCTTGGGAGTCAGGAACTCCACGTCGTCCGCGTTCACGTCCATGCTGGCCCTGGTATTGCCGTCCTGCCCGGTGTAGGTGCTGACCGAGATACTGCCGGTCACGGCCACCTTGCGGCCCTTTGAGAGAAACTTGGCACAGTTGTCTGCCAGTCCGCGCCATGCGGTGACCCGGAAGAAGTCGGCTTCCGGTCCGGCTTCCGCCGTGGTCTTCCTGCGGTTAACCGCCACCGTGAAGCTGCACACTTGGATGCCGTTCTGGGTGGAGCGCAGCTGTGGATCGTTGCACAAATTTCCGATGATCGCTACCTTGTTAATAAGTCATTCCACCTTTCATTTCAGTCGTTCCAGGCACTCGATGCCTTCCCTGATCGCAGGGCCTACGGCGTCCGTGCCGGAGAAGTTGTAGACAAGTTTGTCGTGCGCGATGATGTAGCTGAGAACCCGTTTGCTCTTGCCGTAGGGAAGCGCGTCATAGGCCATCGTCAGGGCGATGTTCACCGGATTTTTCCTGAACTTGGACGAGTGCATCGTGGCTGTATCGGGATTCTTCAGCATCCGGTTCAGGTAGATCGTGGCTTCGCCTATCGGCATCAGGAACTCTGTCTTTACCCCTTTCATAGATAGCTTTTTCCAAACTCCTTCATGAATTTTTCATGTCCGTATATCGATTCAAACCGCAGTTGGCATTCCTGCTTCAGCTGACGGTCCAGGGCGGTGTTGCGTTGGTGGAGATCCATGTGGACATCGTGCCGGAGCCATACCCAGCAGCCGTACTTGTCTGAAGCCTTGCGGCGGGACCCTGCGTAAACGTGATGGCAGTCAAGCCGCTGTGTGCTTCCTGTCACGAAGCATTCCTTTTCAGACTGCATGATGGATGGTTTTCGCATTCCATTGCACCTTCATCCGTTCCAGTTCGGCAGGCGGCAGCGTTTCGATGCCAAGGTCTTTCGCATCCTGCACCAGGTGGTCGATCAGGGCTGACATCTGCTTCGTATCGTAGGTGGAAGAGCCGTAGTAAAGGATGACGTTCGTGCATCCGTCTATCTTGCTTGGCATCGTTTCCGTCTGCCATCCGATGCCGTTGTGCTCCCATCCTGCACGAAGGTCTGCCAGAGCCTTGTCCCTGACGCAGATGATCTCCGATACGCCGCCGATGGACCGGATGGCGTTCCTGTAGACTTCTGTCTTGTCCAGATTCATGGCTTCGGCAATCTTATCGATCATTACCCACGAATACGCGTTCGCGGTAAGGCTTCGCTTGTTGCGGTGCTTCTTGATGGTCACATCCACATCCGCATCATGAAGCTCGTCCCACATCTGCCGCGGATCTCCGTCCATCTCCACGGTCAGGATGAAGTGACCGTGGAGATCACGGGTAAGGTCCTTTAATCGGCTCATGCCGTCTTCTCCTTATTGGCGGCAAGGCTTGCGCACTTTTCGCACATGGCCTTTCCGTACTTGGCCTTGGTATAATCGGCAAGTTCGTTGGGCTGCATCCAGGTGCCGTCCTTCTTGGGCACTTTGTAGATCAGCTGTCCGCACTCTTCGCAGAACAGTTCAACAGGCTTCGTATACTTGGTGATGTCCTTTTCAAAGTACACATCAGCACCGATGCCAAGGGCCTTGCAGGCAACGCTGAGAGCGTCCGTAAGGGCCATCTTGTAGCCTTCATCGGAAGGACGGATGCCGCTCTTGGTCTCCTTGACCAGCTGGTTGCCGCCTGTGCCGAAGATGGGCTTGCTCCATTCGCCGTCCACCTTGATGTACAGGTTCAGGTCAACGATGGCCATCACAGTACCGCCGTAGGTCTCGGCGCGTTCGCTGGTCACATCGTAGTACCAGCCGATGCCGCAGGGGCCAAACAGCTCCGTCAGGGTCTTGATACGCCACATGGGATTGATATCAGTCCCGGAGAAACTGCCGTTATTGAAGGACTTCTTTGCGATATCGGGGACGCTGCGTCCCACGTTGTAGATCATCATGTTATCCATTTCATTCACTCCTTACGGTTCATGCACTAAATCCCAGCGGTGCTTCTTTGCTGTGTAGGAATCCGGCTCGTCCTGATCTTCGATGTCCGGCACCCGCTTCATGTGCTCTACGACCTGCCAGGGTACTCGCGGTTCGCATTTGACCCAGGGACGTGAGCCGCCGTTGACGGGCTTCTTAGTAGCAGTTTGCATAGTACTCACGTTCCTCTGCCATCCTTTCCATCTCGTTCTCGGCAAGCACATCGTCCTGCAGATCCCTGCGCTCATCGTCAAACGCTTCAAGCAGGGCGTTCACATCGTCTTCCAGTCCGGCGTATCCCATCCCGGCGATCTCGTCCTTGATGCGTTCCAGAAGCCGGATGCTCTCGGTAAGCCCTGCCATACGGTCGTTTGCATCGAACGGATCGTAATTCTCATAGTTGAACATGGTATTGACCCCTTTCTTTTTCTGTGGTATAATCTCCGTAGTAAAGATTTTTCTTTACCCCTTTCGGTCCGGCAGCTGATCCCTGCCGGGCTTTTTTTATGCCCTGCGTTGGATCTTGGTGACCTTGGGATTCATCTGCCGTTGTTCCCACCCCCTTAGATAGCTTTCGTAGGTCATGAGATGCGGATCTTCGATGTGCGGCACTTGTCTGATGATCCTGCTGGCAGTTTGTCTGCAGCATTGATATCTTTCCATGACGTCTTTGACTGTCAGCAGGCGTTCCATGTCATCACTCCTCTCAAAAAATTGAATTAAATTCAGCTTACTTGGCAAAAAAAACCCGTTCTTTGGTGCGCAGGGAATTTATTTTAAGAAGATCACACAGCGCCTGGATCTCAGAAGCCTTGAACTCATGCTTGTTGTTCGTCTTCTGCCACAGCGATTCCCTTGAAATATCAAGGGTTTTAGCGATCTTCCTGCGCTGAAGGCCTGACTCGTCAATGAGCTGGTTAAGAAGAACAGTATTTGTCACTTTCTCACCCCTTGTTTTTGTGTTGAATTCTGTTCACCAATGCGATAATACCATACAGGAAATTGCTTGTCAATAGGTTTCAAAAAAATTTGTTGAAAAATTTTATGCCGTGTGTTAATATGAATCAACGAGCCGAATACTTAACAAAAAGTTTCAGAATATCATCATTCAGGAAGGGGGTGGACCATATTATGACTGTAGGAGAGAAGGTAAAGATGCTGCGTGAAGCGCAGAACATGACCCAGGAAGAGCTGGCTAAAGCCGTAGGTTACAAGACGAGATCTTCCATTACAAAGATAGAAACAGGAGAAGCAGACCCTACCCAGAAGAAACTGATGAAACTGGCGGCTGCGCTTGGCGTAAGCCCTGCCGAGCTGTTGGGAGACAGCGAATCAGAAGGAGATCCGCCAAAGACCAGGGAAGCGAGGATCATATCACACGGTGTGGACGGCATGCCGCCAGAGGAGAGGGCAAAAGCGGTAAACTTGTTCAAAATGATGTTTGAAAAGTATGCCGACAAATTTGAAGAAGGGGAAGATGATGACGATGAAGGCCAGTTATGAAACCGCCGCCATCAAAGCAGCTGAAACGCTGATAAAATACCGCATTGCTACCGCTCCGATAGAACCGATGCCGATCCTGAAGAAGATCCCCGGCGTGATCGTGCTGTCGTTTGCGGAGATGTCGGAAACGATAGGTATAGACAGGACAAGTTTGTTAGGTACACTAGTAACTGAAAACCATGACGCTGTGACCGCCGTAAACGAGGTAAAAGGCAAGCTGGTATACTGCGTGGCATATAACCAAAGACTGCCTTTCTACCTTCTGCAAAGGGCGTTATCAAGGGAATTGGGGCATATCGTACTGGGTCATGACGGAAGCAAGCCGGAAGAAGTACGCACAGAGGAAGCCAAGTATTTCGCCAAGCACCTGATATGCCCCCGTCCGCTGATAAGATCCATCCAGGAAGCAGGCGTTCCCATTACGGTGGAGCTTTTCGGGAACATAACTGGATGCTATGAGCGGTGCATGAAAGGAATCAGGATAACTCCGGGCGCGAACGTGCCGGCGGAGCTGAACCGGCTGGTCAGGGAACAGTTTGCCGACTATGTATCGAACCTTTTGGACTACCATACCATATTCGCAGGGGAAGATACGACCGGAACGGTGGACTTCGGCACGTTCATGGACGGCTATGCCGACTGAAGCGTAAAGGGTAACGGACGGTCAAGTCAACACAGTCACAGAAATTTGTTATGTTCATATCAGTATGCGAACGGACGGTGATTTTATGAAAGCGTTTGCTGTTGTTTTGCTTGCAGTCGTTTGCCTTGTGGCAGGATATCTATGCTGTTACTATGATGTCATAACGATTCAGAAACCAGTAGAAGAGATTGCTAAAGTGCCTGAGATCAACAGGGCAAATACGATATTATACCCTGAAAGCCGGTTCAAATGGAGATCGAAAACCTGCATCTCACTGATCAATGACAGGTATTATCATGGCACTATCTCGTGTTCGTTCTTCCCGGCTCTTCCTACTGACTATCTCGTCGTATCTGAATATGAAGCTGTGGAACGCGGATATACGGCTTGCCCTAACTGCGTAAAGGTAAAAGCCAAGATAGAGTAAAGGTATTATTATGCCACGCCAAAAGAAACAGCGCTTGAAACGCCGGAAGGATGGACGGTACTGCTGCAAAGCGGACGGTATCCAGTTCATGGCATGGACGGAAGACGAAGCGCTGGACGCAAGGGATAAATACAGGGAACTGAAAAAGCAGGGAGTAACAAATTCGTCCACTCCCCTGCTTACCTATGCGGACAGCTGGATCAAATCGCACAAGGCAGGAGTCAAAAAGACCACCTACAATGCCTATGTATCTATATTAAACAAGGTATTGGAACCCATTCAGGACGTTGCCATTTCCGACGTCACGCCGGACAGCATCTCAAAAGCCTTTGCCGCCCTGGCAGGAAAGTCGGCTTCCTATATCCGCAAGGCCAGGATACTGCTGTCGGAGATCATGGACGCGGCGGTGGACTCAGGTTATCTCATCCGCAATCCTGTCCATGCGCAGTCCGTCAAGCCGCCCAAGGGAACGGAAGGATCTCACCGCGCTTTGACAAAGGAAGAGACAGACCTCATCAAATCCACGCCGCACCGCATGCAGGTCCCGGCAATGATCATGCTGTACTGCGGTCTCCGCAGGGGCGAAGTGCTGGCCTTGACAGCGGACGATATCGGCAGTACCATATCCGTGAACAAAGCCGTATCCTATGTATCAAACCAGCCTATCGTCTCAGGCCCGAAGAGCACGTCAGGCATCCGTGTCGTCCCTGTCCCCTTCGTTTTAAAGCCGTATTTGAAGGGTCTGAGCGGTCACGTATGCGGCGGCGGCGAAGACCCTATCACGGAACAGGCGTGGCAGAGAGCGTGGGAAAACTACATGCGCGTGCTTTCCAAGGCAGCCGGCCATGAAATCTCCTTCCGCGCCCATGACTTACGCCACACTTACTGCACCATGTTAAGGGACGCCGGGGTCGATATGCACCAGGCGCTGATATGGATGGGTCACGCCAATGAAAAGATGATCCTGAAGATCTACGACCACCCCGGGAAATCACGCGAAAAGACCGCAAAAACAGCGTTTGAAGACCAGATTCGTATGCAGTCCGGTATGCAGAAACGCCGCTATCGTCTAAAAAATGGGAATATATCTAAGGTTTCACGTGAAACATAAATTCCCTACGAATCAAAAGGTCGTGGGTTCGAATCCCGCGGGGCGCGCCAAGAAAACTCCCGATTTCTCGGGAGTTTTTCCTTTTGTGTCGGTATAAGCAATGTTAATTGATGTTACTTTGTGCATACGGATTGGTATGCAGTTTGGTATGCAGGCTATTTGTACATCGCCTGCTTCGCTTTGACAGCGGCAGCGTCCTCGATGTGCTTCTCATGAAGATACTCATACACTGCCATCATCGGGGCGGGCGGTTCGCCTTTCTCCCTTCGGTACTGGTCTATGATTCGTACCACCTGGTCATGCAGTACCGCCATGTGCTGCATCTCTTCTGTGGAAAGCCTGAAGAAGGTATCTGCCAATGCCGGATTGTCGGCCTTGTGCTTGAGAGCGCACGTCACATACTTGTCCGCGTCCGCTATCTCTTCGGATATCATCTCCGACAGTTTCCTGATGATCTCCATCTGACCCCGCCTTTCAGGCGGTGGCCGCCGGGTTGGCTACCCATTTGCCCATCGTGCCAAGGATGTACTGGCTCTGGTCGTAGTTGCTGATCTTGCCCTTCTCGGCCACCAGCGCAGCCTGCGCGTCGTCCAGACGGTTCTGCAGCATCTGCGTCTTGATGGAGCAGCAGCAGTCGTCCAGCTTCGCGGACAGCGCCATGATCTGCTGGCCAAGTACGTTGGTCTGGTTCTGCAGTCCCTGGGTCACGGCGTTGAATCCCTGGATGGCGTTGATCAGGTTCGTGTTGTTCTGCTGCATCAGGGTGTTGGTCTGTTCGTTGACCAGTCTCGCGGTCTCGTAGTTGTTGTTGGCGCTGCTCAATGCGATGGCCTGCAGCTGCCCGTTCACGTTCACGCTGTTCAGTCCTGCGGCGAGGTCGGCCTGCGTCACATAGCCGGGATCAGGGCTTCCCCCAAAGCCCCTGCCGCCCAGCATCACGACGAACAGGAACACGATCACTACCATCAGCAGGCCGCCGAAGCCGCCCCCGCGCTCTCCCGCAACGGATGCAATGTCACTCAGTGAATAGTCCATAGTTCTTCTCCTTTATTTTTATATTTAAAACGTGCGCACGTTTTATTTCCCCGTCACCATCTTCAGCAGGCTCATGAATCCCGTGGCCTTCTGCTTCAGGTCGTTGAACTGCGCGTCGCTGATCGCTCCCGACTGCCGCAGTTCCTGCACGATGGCGTTCATGTCCTTGCCTTCAGCCATCTTGGCGAAGCGCATGAAGTCCGCTACGTTCATGCCAAAGCCCTGCTTCGCCGCCTGTTGTATAAAGTCGTTCGCCACGCTTTGCGGAGTGTTGTTCGGCATCAGGTCACGAAATAACCGCGTCATTTGCTACCTCTTTCTTTGACATCATCTCCAGGATAATGCTCCTCACGTCGTCCTTCGTGCAGTACTGTGCCGTCTCAGGCGGCTTCGCTTCGATCTCTTCAAATTTGAACGTCCGCATTTTCCGCATGCCCACTTCGTCCGATGAAACGATGTACATCGTGTTCTCGTTCTCGCTGTCAAGCATCAGCACGTTCGCCTTGTTCGGCACGGGATGCCCCTTCGCGCCTTCCGGTCCCTGCACCCATACGATGTTCGTGCTCGGCTGTCCGAAGTTCGTGCCGCGCATCTGCTCCAGCTGCTTCTGGATATTGGAGAAAGCGTCGTAGCCGTACAGGTTCATGCCATCCATAATTCATGCTCCTCTTCCGTCTGTTCCACCAGCAGTTCCAGTTCTTCCTGCGGAAGGTGGTCGCACATCCATTCCGCTATATCCTTCTGCATGCCGCAGTTGATCAGTCTCTTCAGGTAATCGCTCACGGGATCATCTCCTTTCCGCAGATATTATCGCAAAAAAAGAAGCCCCATGCCATGAAGGCAAGGGGCATTCTTCGTGAAGTGTTTGTGAAGTTTCATGGCGGCAGATGCTTGAACAGTATCGCTTCTGCTTTATATACGATTGTCTTGATCTGTCGGTCACTTAGTTGGAACTTGGCGCTCAATGCGTCGAACGTAAGACCGTTGACAAGCCGGTCGTAAAGTATTGCCCTGTCCCTGGATGAGTGCAGGTGTTCCATGATCAGTGCCTTAATATGACTGTTGGTGTATTCCATTGGCATCCACCTCAACAGTCTGCAGGCGCGTCAATGTGTTCAGCCAGTTCTTTTCGCGGACCGTGTATCCGCATACGAAGATCACGATGGTCAGGATGAAGGTGACGCACACCGTGATGAGCGCCACCAGCATCCTGCGGTTGGCGTGGTTATAGTGCATCAGAACATTTTCGTGTGCGAAGAACGGGATGCATGCGGTCGTGTTCTCTTTCGGGTTCCTGCATTCTTCCATACGTTAATCCTGTCCTTTCCGCCAGTTCGTGAATGTAGATGCTGTGTAGCCGATGCCAAGGTTCATCAGCTGAAGCTGGATCTCAAAGGCGGTATCTTCGTCTCCGTTCTCTACGGCTTCCTGATATATCGGTTTGTAGTGACTGGTCAGGCTTGTGCGGATGTCGCCGTTGATCTGCTTCTTGGACCTACCGGGGTTCTGTGCGGCCTTGGATTCCTGAAGCGCAAGGATGTCGGCATAAGCGGTATCCATGTCATCTCCGTCGATGGCCTTGATCAGGTTGTCCTTGTGGTCGGTCTGATACTCTTCCACCGCTTTGTCTTCGCACCGCTTGACCAGAGATGCCATTACGTTGCCGCTCTTCTGCGCTTCCCGTACCCATTTTTCAACGTTCGCATCGGGCGATATCTCTGCCTTTGCGATTTGCGTGCAGTAGGTTACAGCATCATTGATCATCTTCACCCTTGCATCATCACCGTAGGCTTTGTATTCGGGACTGCTCACAACGGTGTTCAGCAGGTTCTTCAGCTTCGTGCCGCGGCTCTTCTGGTACTGCGCGTACTGCTTGGCGTCCATGTTAAGCTGCTCGCCGCCAGCCTGGAAATATTTCGCAGGCTGTTTGGGTACTACGCTCAGTTCACCGGTCGCTTCAGCAAGGCGGTCAAGCTCCTTCTCCATGTCGGATATGTCTATATCCTTGAAGTATCCGGGGCTGAGGAAGTTCTGCAGGATGGCCTGCACCGTTCCGGTCTTTTCCTCTTCGCCAAGCGGGCTAACATAAGGCTTCAGCAGGTAGGTGGCGCCGGGCAGCTTGTTGAGCACCTTCTGCCATGTCTGCTGTATGACCTTCTCGGTCTTCTTTGTACCGGAAGGAACATAGGTTTCCCTGCGGGTCGTATCGGCTACCTTGGCTACCTTGCCAAGCACAGTAGGAACGAAGCTTGTAATGTAGTTGGATGCAAGAGTCGTTCCGATATCCGTGATATTGTTCCCGGTATCGCTGTAGCTCTGTGTATTGAACAGGCTGTTCACGCCGTCAAGCATACTCAGGTTGAATATCGGTTCGGAGATCTTCAGCATGGAGTCCGCAAGGCTTACGGCTACATCCATCGGGTCTTCGCTGTCATGCTTGCGTACCGCTTCTTCGTAAAGTGTAGCGCCTACGAAGAAAGGCATGCACATGGGCGCCAGCCAGTCGATGGTATAGCTCACGTCATGGCCAAACAGTTCAAGGCTGTACTGCTGCGCACCGTTCTGCTTCTCGATCTCATCGTCATCGTCAAAGCCGACGCGCACCCAGCCCATTGCGCTCATCAAAGCACCAAGGGCGGCTACGCCTGTGCCTGTCAGTCCTGACGCCATCCTGTCGATGAACTGCGTAGGCGTGATAGCGTTCTTCGGCATGTCGCCTTTGCCACCGTTGTCTACCCATTCGTTGTACTTCGCCAGCTTACGGCTGTCGATAAGGGCTGTCTTGAGCAGCCCGACAGGGCTGTACTCGATACCGCGCTTCAGGATGTTTGCAGGTGTCTTCTTGAACGGGATGGCCGCGTCAACGATGAACCCGGCGACCTTGCTGCTCTTTTCCAGATTATTCAGGGCGGTTGCAAACTTGCTTGCATCACGGTAGGTAGCTTTCTGTGCTTCCTGTTTTGCATACGCACGGCCTTTGTCAAGCAGCGCCCTGTCATTCTGCAGGTCTTCTGCCGTATAGCCGTTAGCCTGCATCCATCCGGCAAGAGCATTGGTATAATGCCGCTGCAGGAATATCCAGTCTTCAGCTTCCAGCAACTTGCTGTTAAAGTCTATTGCTTTCTGCATGAAGCCGCTGAAGTATTTGCGCTCACGCTCTATTTCGTCCGATGCATTGTACTTGCCTTCACCTGTCAGTTCGTCCTTATAGGCTTTAGCATCCTGCTTTGCAAACTGCTTCAGCTCTTTGCTGATGCCTACGGTCTTTGTACGCTCGCCTTCATTGACATACTTGCTTTCAAGTGCGGCGCCTATAGCGTTCTTCGCGGCTACGGCAGGCATGAACGCAGCATTGCCAAGGATGTTCCTGATATGCGTAACAGGGTTGAACAGCATGGCAAAGTAACGGAACGTCCGAAGCTTGCCTTTCCAGTCGGAAGGCATCTGAGCAGCCAGTTCTTGCTTCGCCTGCTTTCTCAGCTTCATGAAGTCTTCCGTAGTGCTGGCTGTTTCTGCGAGATCAAGCGTTTCTTTGCTCAGATGTACCTCGCCCTTGCCTTCTTCGCGCAGGCTCTCGTTCAGCCGGTTCTCCATTCTGCGCAAGGATTCTCTCCTGCCGATGGGTGTCATCAGGCTGAATATCGTCCTCGCTTGTAAGGCGCGGCCCAATACTGTACCCTGTCTGTTGTAAGCATCGGCAAGTGCCGCTTCAGTGGCTGTGTCGTGGTGTAATGCAGCCATGCTTAATACGGTAAGCATCCTTGCCTGCCCGTCTGCGCTGGCAAAATTGAAGTTCGGGTCAAGCACTTCAGCAACAGCAGCCCGATATCCATCAGGGTCATCGGTGGACCTATGTTCCCTTGCCCAATCGATTGCGCGGTCTATCTGTGCGCTGTTCGTGTCGGGATCATAGCCGCTGTGGGTAAACAGATAGTCCTTTACTTCTTCGTGCAGGGCGTCGCTTCTCTGGGCCGTCTGACTACCGAATTGACGCTGGCGCTGACCGGTAGGACGGGTCGTGGTCTGTGTGGGAAGTTGGGACATCGGGGCGGGAAGGTTGTCGTACTCACCGTTAAGGTAGCGCCTGATCTGCTCGTCAAGGATGTTGGCAGAAGGAAGGCTGTACTGGGTGCGCGGTCCTTCTGTTTCTTCTTCAATAGTCTCCGCAACGTCCTTCAGCGCGTTTTCAAACAGCCTTCTGGTTTCCTGAAGCTGCGTTACAGCCGGGTCGTTGATCCCGGCCAGTTTCTTCAGGAAGTTCCTGATGCCGTTCAGGATGCGTTGGGCCACGCTCTGGTCTTGCGCTACAAGTGAATTGATGGCCGCTTCGTCGCCGTACAGGATACGCCTTGTCAGGTCTGCCACGACTTCCTTGGACGCTTCTTCCGCAGTCAGCGGGGTGGCGTCCACGGTCGGGTCGGCCTGCTGCATCATGGCAAGACGGGCGTTGTACATCTGCTGACGGGCGCGGATATCGTTCGCAAGACGGTTCTCGTCAAACGTACCGTCTGCGTTCTGATAGGCGATCCTTGTCAAAGCAGAAGCAAGCCTGTCATACAGGCCGGAACGCTCAGCCATGTGCGTCAGTTCGTGCAAGGCAACGTCCAGCATCACGTCGCTCTGGGTCGCGCCCTGGTCTATGGTGATCGTGTTCGTACTTTCATCGTAACTGCCGTTGTACCCCAGGCTCGTGCCGCCGTTCGTGGTGTCGCGCACTTCGATGTTCACACCGAAACGCTTGCTGAGTTTCTTGATGAAATCGTTCATGCGGTTCTCAGGCTGAACGGTCGTATCCGTCTGCACGTTTCCGTTCTGTCTCTGCTGGCGCTGTTCGTTGATGCGCTGGCGTATCAGCTCACGCTCTTCCGGCGTGGCGTCGGGCGCTATCTGGTCGATGAACGCTTCGTCCGCAAGACGGTCGATGTTCTGCTGCTGGCGGGTGTTCTCGCGTTCCGCTTCCGCTGCGGCCTGCTGTTCAGCCATCTGCTGTGCGGCAGCCGTGTCCTCGGCGGTCACTTCGGCAAGCGCCTGTTCTCGCACGGCCTGCATCACGCGCTTCTCGACCTCGACAAAGTCTTCCTTGGCCTTCTGCAGTTTCTGCTTCGCGGCTTCAAGGTTGCTCTCCAGGTTGCGCACATTGTTGTCGGCGCCTTCGTGCTGCTTGATAGCGTTGATCAGCTGGCCGCCCAGGTCTTTGTTGTTCGTGTCGTAGACCCACTGTGCGTTCAGTTCCTGCACCCTGCGGCCGGTCTCCTGGAACTCCGCCATCGCCGCGTCGTACTGGCTCTGCGCCACGGCTACGCTGTTGCGGGCTTCTTCTATGGTAGCTTCCGCGTTCTTCAGTTCGCCCTGGTCGTTCTGCGCAAGCAGCTGCTTCGTGCGCTGGTCTACCCTGTTCTCATGGTCCTGTTGGATCATGGAAGACTGCACGTTCGGGTCGGCTGTTTCCTGCTGCGCGGCAATGACAATGTTCCTGAGCCCGTCTGTCGTCAGGTCGTTGGCAAGCATCCGTCCCAGCATGTCGTGCGCTTCGCCCTGCGGGTTCATGGCGGCGGTGATGATGGCGTTCTTCACGTCGCTCAGTACCACGCCGGCGCGGTTCACGGCGGTGTTCAGGATCTTGCGGATGCCGTTCAGTACTTTCTCGGAGCCGTACTCCTGCATCAGGTTCTGCGCGGCGGTGCTCGCCATTGTGCCGAAGCTGTTGTCATTCAGTACGCCGGCAACAGCGGCGGTCTGGTCGCTCTGGCCGTAACCGGTCGCTTCCGTCAGTACAGTCATGTCATTGACCGCACGCTGCGCTTCAGCTTCGTTCACGGCGATGCCAAAGCGGTTTAAACGCGGTTTTTCTTCGATTGTAGCCTGTTCCGCGTTGGGTGCAGTAACTTCTTCAGCCGGAGTTTCCGTCGCTTCTTCGGCCGTTTCCGTCACATTCTCGGCTTCAAACACGGCTTCGGCTACTTCAACGGGGTCGGCTTCAAGGTCCTCTGCGGTGATGCCAAGCTGTTCGGCGATGCCGGACTCGGCCATGTCGCTGTACTGCTTCTTGAACTCGCTCTTGGACTTCTCGTACTTTTCCTTCGCCTTGTCCGCGTCTTTCCTGCGCTGGGTCTCGTTCTTCGTGCCTTTGGCTTCCTGCGCTGCGGCTTCCGCCTGCTGCATCGACTGGTAATCGTTGTGGAACTGCAGGGCGCCTTCGCGCAGGGCATTCCATTTGTCACGGTCAACAGTCGCCTTCTCGCTCTCCTGCTGCGCGGTCTCCAGCTCTGCCTTCGCGTTCGCCGCTTCCTGGTCAAGGCGGTCGGCTTCCGCGGCGGCGATCTGCTGTTCTTCGGCGGTCAGGCTCGTATCGTTCGCAGCTTCCCTGGCTTTCAGCGCGGCGTCCTCGGCCTGCCGGTAATTGGTCTCTGCGGCCTGTACCTTTGCATCGGTCTCCTTGACCATGTTGTCGATGAACTTGCCGCCGCTCTTGAACTGGCGCATGAACTCTGCATTGTTCAATGCCTTGTTGGCGGCATTGGTCACAGTACCACCAACATAACCGCCGATCACGCCGGCGCCGCCGGATACCGCACCGCTCAGGCCCTGCATCAGGATGTCTTCAAAGATATCCCTGCTGGCAAGCTGTTTGGCTTCTTCCTCGGTGTACAGTTTCCCGGTCAGCGGGTTCACCGTGCTCTGGTATTCTTTGACCATCTGGGCGCGTTTGCTCATCTCGCCCATGATCATCTGGTCGGTCCAGTCCTCAAAGATGCCGCTGACGATTTCCTCGGAGCCTTCCTCGAAGCTGCTCTTGGCTACGCTCTTGACGAAGTCAACGAAACTCTTCGGGTCTGCAAGTCCTTTGTCAAAGGCGTCCGTGATGTTCCCGATGCTGATGCCTTCGGAAATGGTCTCACTCAGGAAGGATGCGGCGCCTTTCAGCATGGCCTGTTCCGGCGTCGCTCCGTCAGCCAGCGCCTGCTGGATGGTGTCGCCCATCGCGCCGATGGACATGGGTGTAGCGGCAAGGAAACTTTCTGCCGCTTTCAGACCGAATTTGCCGAGGAAAGTCGCAGCCTGTTCGGAGCCAAGGCTGATGCCGCCGGTCAGGATGGCGGTCATGCTGCTTTCCGCAGCGCTCGACAACGCGTCGTACAGGAAGCCAGCGATCTTGGCTCCGGTCGTGCCTTCGCCGAATGCATCGTCCAGCTTTTCATGCGTGGTCTGGGCTACAGTATTGCCCATATTGTTCACGGCATAATATGCGCTGTACGGGTTAACGTCCTGCCCGGTCATCAGGTTGTAGAATGAATACAAGCCTGCGGCTGCCTTTCCTGGCGCCGCGATGATCTTGGCGGCGTTCATGAGCAGCGGGTATTTTTCTGCAAGTTCCTTGTTCTGCTTTGCGGTCTCTTCGCTCTGGCGTACCTGCAACGCTCCGTATGTATCGTCAGCAAGCCGGTCGTAGTATTCTTTTGCGGCTTCCTCGCCCTGTTTCTCACGGATGTAGAAATAGGTCGCACGCTCGGCATCAGACATCTGCACGGACAGATAGTACTTGCTGTCCGGGACTTCTTTCGTCCATTCGGGGTCGAGAACGGCCCTGTCAAGCTCGCTGTATCCATCGTTGCCAAGCGAGAACAGTCCATGTACAGGCTTCCCGTTCTTGTCGTACAGGGCTTCCTTCGCCTTTTCCATGCCCTTGGCTGCGGTCTTGTTGAAGTCGCCTTCGTCACGAAGCAGGAAATCCTGCGCTTCCTGAATGGCGCGTTCAAGCCTGGCCTGCTCGCGCTCGATGTTCTGCTTCTGCTGGTTGTCGGTGATCCATATATACGGGCCTGCCACTTCATAGGCATGGTTCAGCGTTTCAAGGTCGCGCTGGCATTGGGCAAGCGTCTGCTTTGCGTATGCAGTCGCTTCTTCCTTGCTGTAACCGCCTTCAAGAATGGCATCAAAGATGGAACTCGCGCTGTACTGAGTAGGCGTATAGGTCGCCATGATGGGCGCCAGTACGTCCAGTTCCCTGATGATCGTGTTCTTCGCCTGCGTGTCGGTCAGCTCGCTGATGTCAGCCTGAATGCCGTACTGCTCGTATACGTTCTTTACTGTGTCCTTGGCCTGCTCGTATCCTTCCTGGCCTTCCTGCTGCTTTTGCTCAAGCTCCGCGATCTGCCGCTCCAGTTCAATGGCCGTCTGTGCGTCTTCGCCGTACTGGGCATAATCGCCGCCGGTCTTCTGCCGGAGATAGTACTCGAACATATGCTGACGGTACTCGTCTTCGTCCGCAGACTGGGACCAGGCTTCCGCCATCGCATCATAGTTTTCGTCCTCGAACTTTTTGAAGTCGCGCTCGAACATCTCTTCCTGGTCTTTGTGAAGCTGTTCGGCGTACTCGTTCGCTTCTTCGACCGTATCAAAGATGCCAAGGTATTCACCGGTCTCTTCGTAATGCTGGATGGCTTCTTCTTCGCTCACGCGCCGCCCGTCGATGATGGTCGGCAGAAGCACTTCCTTCTGCTTGCCGTCAATGTCCATCCCGACGCTGAAGCTGTCTACGGTGCTGACAGTACCATCTTCGTTCATCACGGGGATGCGCTTGGTCAGGTCGATGTTCCCTTTGCCAAAGTTCTTGCTTCCGGTCGCTCCGTTCGCGTTCAGCTTCCCGCCGGAAGAACCGCTGGTGCCGACCACCTTGGACATGTCCACCTTGGACGAAGACCCGCCGATGCCCCACTTCTGCTTCAGCTCTTCCAGCTGCTGCTTGAGGGTGTTCAGCGTTTGCGCATCCTGCTCGTACTGCTTGACGGTCGTAATGGCGCCTACATAGTTCTCGCCGGCATACTGGTTCGCGTTCTCCACGGCCACATCCACGGCAGTCTGCGCAGGCACCGCGCCGTTCGTCACCTTGTCGTTGATGTCGGCTACGGTCTTGTCGTAGTTCACGTCACCAGCAGTCTGGTATACCTTCTGCTCACCGGGAGTGCCGATGTCGGTCACCATCACGGCGCTGTCCTTGATGTTCTGGTTCTTCACATCGTCAACAGCGTTCCGGGTGGTCTCGCCGTCTATCGTCACTTCGTTGACTACGGCACCGTTCTCATGGCCGGTATTGAACGTATGGTCCAGCGCCTTGGGGAAGTTCTTCTTTTTGTTCTCTTCCTCGGCACAGCGCTGTTCCACTTCGCGCTTGATGTCGTTGTAGCTGTACGGAATAGCGCGGGTGGTGTCTACCCACTTGCCGTTCTTCAGGCTCTGGTCCATCTTGCGAAGCGTTTCATACATGCCGCTGTCGTCAAGAAGATAACCGTCCAGCACGGTCATAATGTCCTTGGCATTACTTCCGCTTTTAATCCGCCCGTCTATATACTCTTTTAATTCTTCCAGTTCCGCTTCGGCTTTCAGCGTGTTCTCTTCCGCGGCGGCAACACGCTGGTATTGCTTGATGGCCGTTTCATCGTTGCCGTACAGGATGTTCCTGTTCTTTTCAAGCCAGTCTTTGTCAAACTGGTTCACCCCAAAGTACAGGGCGGTATCGTTCATGTCGTTGTTGTACATGGGGATACCGTTTGAATACGGGGAGAAATACTCGCTGTTCGGGTCGTTCTGCCGGCGGATGTCCGCGTTCTCTTCGTACCCGTTCCCTGCGCCCAGCCTGTACTTTACGGCGTCGTTCGTTATATTGCCGTTTTCCTGCCCGTTACGGGCTTCCCAGATCACGCCGTAAAGGTTGTCCCTGCTGTAGCCTACGGCCCTGTTCAGCGCGATGGGAGCGCCGTTCTCGCGGCTCTCGTCCATGCTGGACAGGGTCTTGTAATTGTTCCAGTCTATCCTGTTCAGGATCTCCTGGTCGCTCAGGTTCAGGTCCTTCCTGCCGGTCCAGTACCTTACTTCGTCCTGCAGCGCCTGCCATTCGGTCTCTGCCTTCTTCGTCTTCTCCTCGTCCTGCAGAAGGTCGTAGTACAGGGCCGCAGCGTTCTGCTCTTTGCTGCGGGACTTCGCCGTACCCAGCGGGTTGTTGGTAGACCCGTAGGTATAGTAGTTCATCAGGTACGCGTTTTTCTTGAACCAGTCGTCATTGATGCCGCCGCTTACGTCTATGCCGTACTTGGTGATGTCGGCTATCTTCCGGTTCGTAGCCTGGGAGTACGGGTCATAGAACGCCGTGGTCGGGTCGTTTTTGAACTGCTGGAAGCTGTCGTAAAGCCGCGACGCCTTCTCCTTGTCCGTCTGCCCGATGCGCCATATCTGCGCCAGCGCTTCGCTGGTGGTCGGTTTTTCGCCGCTGTACCAGTTCTCGCGGGGCAGTTCCAGCTCCAGCAGCCGCTGGCGTGCGGTCTTCATGTTCCAGGTAAATTCCTTCTTCGGCTGGGTCAGGCTGCTGATGCCGGTCTGTATCGCCGATACGACGTCATTCCCCTTTGAAACAGAAGAAGAGGGAAACCCTTGGGCTTCCCTTTCCTGCTGATACGCTCTGTATGTAACGTCCGCTACGGCTTCCTTCTGCGCACGTTTCTGCCTGTTCTTTTCCTGCCAGTCTTCTTTCCAACCCATAGTCTATCTCCATCATATCAGGTTGCCGCGATGGTCAGTCTTGCCGGTTGTCGTCGTTGTGGTAGTCTTCTTTTTGTCGGTAGTCGTCGTGGTCTTGCTCGTCGGCGTCAGCCACTTGGACAGCGTGTTGTACGCAGACGTACCAAAGTTGACGATATCCGTACCGAGTTTCTTCAGCTTGTCGGCGTCCGCCTGCGTCGCCTTGTAGTCGCTGTCGAGCCGCGTCGGGTCTTTGCCGTTCAGGCCCATCTCATCCATCCACGACTGGATGCTGTTCGTGTTCGTCTGGGTCTGCGTATTCTTCGCCGTCCCCGTCCCGCTCCCGCTCTTCTTGCCGCTGCCGGAATATCCGCCGCCGCCCCCGCCGGTCGCCGTCTGCTGCTCGGGATGCAGTACGTTGAACTGCCGTATCTGCTCGGCCAGTTCACGCTCCCACTGGTTGTTGCTGTTCTCCCACTGCTTGATCTGCTGCTCGAACTGCTGCTGCCACTGGGTGTCGGATACGGTGTCACGCGCCTGCTGGTAGGCGAACTGGTCGGCATACCGCTGGTCGCCAACAAGGTCGCGCTCCCGCTGGTAGGCCTGCTCTTCGTTGTACCGGCGGTCACTCTCCGTGTCGCGTTCCTTCTGGTACTCAAACTGCTGGTTCCAGCGTTCCTGTTCCTGCGCGTTCTGCTCCTGCTGGGCAAGGGCGTTGTAGATCTGCCCGAACAGCTGGTTCTGGTACTGTGCTCCCTGCAGGCCGCGCTCGTAGTCCTGTTCTTCCAGCTGCCTTGCGTACTTCCGCGCTTCGCTCGCTTCGCTGTTGCCGTACTGCTGAAGCTGCTGGGCCAGCTGTTTTGCCGCCAGGGCACGCTGCTGGTCTATGTTCATCTCGGCCTTGCCCTGCGCTTCCCACAGCGCCTGCTGCGCGTCGATGCCCTTCTGCCTTAGGCCGTTCGCCAGCTGCGCACCGTAAGTGCTCCTCTGCAGCCCGCGCTGAAGCATGGCCCGGTCGGAATCGCTCACCGCCTGCCGGTAGTTCTGAGCGCTCTGTTCCCGCTGCTGGTTGTAGGTGTCCGCGATGCCCGCACGCTGCTGCTGCAGGGCCAGGTCGTTCGTGTCGTACGCCTGCTGCGCGTTCAGCCGGTACTGGTCGTACAGGGCGCTGTACTCGTCCTGCGCGATCTGGTTTCTCTCCGCAGCCGTCCGCGATTTCCACGTCGGCGTGTTGTTGTAGTTGGTTATCATCTGCTGCAGCGCGTCCTGCAGCGTATACGTTGTCTGCTGTTTTTTAGCCGCCACAGCAGTGTACCCCCTTATTATCAGTTCGAAGCAGCGCTACCAGCGTCTTCAGTTATCGGATAGGACGTCCACGTTCCGTCCGCGCCCAGCATCCACTGGGAGCCGTAGCCCACGGTGAAGGCGATGCTGCCCACCGGCACGGTCAGGTCGTCAAGGTCGCTCTCGCTCTCCACCAGTACCTGCTCCGGTTCGCTGTTCCCGATGATCCCGTTATAAACGTACTTCATTCCGCATTCTCCTTTACTTCAGGCAGTCCGGCCAGAGCCAGTAAAATCGCGGTCACGGCGCCGAATGCGCCTGCGCTCAGAGCGGCGATCCAGTTCACGTCCCCCAGTACCACGGCCCCGGTCCCGATGTAGGCCAGCATCGCTTCCGCGAAAGTCCTCAGTGCACGGATGCCCGCCGCCTTTGCCCATTCTTTCCAGTTCCTCATGATGCCCTTCCTTTCAGGTCGCGGATGTCATGCTCCGCTTCGTTCATTCTGCCTTCCAGCGCAAAGGTCCTCTCCACCACCTGGTTGTGCTTGTCCACTTTTTTTTCAAGTTCTTTCAGCCTGTACTCCATCAGGGTTGCGCTCTTCCGGTTCGCCGCGTACACGCCGATCAGGCTCAGAATGCCTGTGCACAATCCAGGCAGGACTGCGACAAGTAAATCGCTCATGTTATCCGCTCCTTCAGTTCTTCAAGTTTTTTGATGA
>Ga0265298_10003064_pt1 | contig 22491 bp, 15 predicted proteins | sample AusTroGonzalo_MG_3_FD_193486 | JGI IMG/M metagenome (GOLD analysis project Ga0265298, IMG submission 193486) | Bovine rumen microbial communities from tropical cattle in Woodstock, Queensland, Australia - Gonzalo_01 | ecosystem: Host-associated > Mammals > Digestive system > Stomach > Rumen ...
GATGTCGCTGCACTCTATAGCCGCCGCGAGGTCAAGGTCGAGAGCGAGTCGCTCACCCAGCAGAGCCTCCTCATTCCCGCTCACGTCCGCTATGGCGTCAACATCGGCGAGGTGCTGGGCATCTTCCTCTGCGCCGGCCCGCAGTTCAGCTTCAATGTGGGCGACGACATCTTCTACTGGCGCGACAAGGACAGCAACAACAACCAATACAGTCTCCAAAACACCCTGCTCAGCATGAACTTCGGCGGAGGCATCGACCTCGGCCCCAATCTGGAGGCCACCATCTATTATAACGTGCCGCTGGGCAAGACGGCCGACTTCACGTGGGACCGTCTGGGCGAGGAGCTGAAGAACGAGAAGTGGAGCCGCGCCAAGTCCAGAATCAATGCCTGGCACATCGCACTGACCTACTTCTTCTGACATCACATAACAAGCAACCTCCTTCCCGTGTACGCAGACGTTATCCTTCCGTTGCCGCTCGACGGCTATTTCACCTATGCAGTGCCCAGCCCGATGGCTGGGCTGTGTCGTGTAGGTGTCAGGGTGACAGTGCCTTTCGGGCGCAACAAGACCTACGTCGGACTGGTGGCACGGCTGCACGACACGAAGCCCGAGGGCTATCAGGTGAAGGACGTTCTCCAGGTGCTCGACCAGCAGTCCATCCTGCTGCCCGCACAGCTGAAGCTGTGGCAGTGGATAGCCGACTACTACATGTCGCCCATCGGCGATGTCTATAAAGCCGCCCTGCCTGCCGGACTGAAGGCCGAGGAGGGCTATCGTCCCAAGACCGAGACCTACGTGCGGCTGACGCCACCCTTCCGCAACGAGCAGTCGCTCCACATCGCCATCGACATGCTGGCGCGTGCGCCCAAGCAGCAGAGCTGTTTCCTCGACTTCCTGCAGACCCTCCTCCAGCTCCTCCCTACAGGGAGGGGAGGAGATACCTCCGCCTCAGGAGATTCTGTCGATAAATCTATTTCCACCCCTCCTTTTAAGGAGGGGATGGGAGTGGATCTCCTCCTCAACCAAGGTCACTCCCTGCCCATCCTCAACCAACTCGTCAAGCGCGGCCTGCTGGAGACCTACGAGGTGGAGGTGGGACGCCTGAACCACGGCGGCGAGCCCCGTCCCGAGAACATCAAGCGGCTCTCCGCACCACAGGAGAAGGCCTACAACGAGATTCTGCTCTCCATGATGAAGCACCAGGTGACGCTGCTTCACGGCGTGACCTCCAGCGGCAAGACGGAAATCTACATCCACCTCATACAGCGCGAACTGGAGCAGCACCGTCAGGTGCTCTACCTGCTGCCCGAGATCGCCCTGACCGTTCAGATGATGGACCGCCTGCGCCGCGTCTTCGGCAACCGCCTGGGCATCTACCACTCCAAGTACAGCGATGCCGAGCGTGTGGAGATCTGGCAGAAGCAGCTCTCCGCCCATCCCTACGACGTCATCCTTGGCGCCCGTTCCGCCGTCTTCCTGCCCTTCCAGAACCTCGGCCTCGTCATCGTCGACGAGGAGCACGAGACCAGCTACAAGCAGCAGGACCCTGCACCCCGCTATCATGCACGCAGCGCAGCCATTATGATGGCGATGCTCACTTCTCATTCTTCATTTACCATTTCTCATTTAGAACCGAAGGTTCTCCTCGGCACCGCCACGCCCTCTCTGGAGTCCTACCATAATGCCAAGTCCGGCAAGTACGGCCTCGTCGAGCTCCGCGAGCGCCATCAGGGCATCGAACTGCCCGAGGTCGAGGTCGTCGACATTCAGGACCTGCAGCGCCGCAAGATGATGAGCGGCCCCTTCTCGCCCCTTCTCCTGGCCCGTGTGCGCGAGGCCCTGGAGCGCGGCGAGCAGGCCATCCTCTTCCAGAACCGTCGCGGCTATGCCCCCATGCTCGAGTGCAAGCAGTGTGGCTGGGTGCCCCGTTGTGAGCACTGCGACGTGTCGCTGACGCTTCATCGCAGCCTTAACCAGCTCACCTGCCACTATTGCGGCGCCGTCTATCAGGTGCCCGCCGTCTGCCCCAGCTGTGGCAGTGCCGAATTGCGCACCCGCGGCTACGGCACGGAGAAGATTGAGGTCGCCGTGCGCGACATCTTCCCCGAGGCACGCATCAGCCGCATGGACCTCGACACCACCCGTTCACGACAGGCCTACGAGCGCATCATCAGCGACTTCGGCGCCGGCCGCACCAACCTGCTTATCGGCACACAGATGATTAGCAAGGGCCTCGACTTCGACCGCGTCAGCGTCGTCGGCATCCTCGACGCCGACAGGATGATCAACCTGCCCGACTTCCGCGCCTACGAGCACGCCTTCATGATGATGGCGCAGGTCAGCGGACGTGCCGGCCGTCGTGGTCGTCGCGGCCTCGTCGTTTTGCAGACGCGCCAGCCCCGCCTGCCACTCGTCCGTCAGGTCGTCCACAACGACTATACCGGCCTCTACCACGACCTCTGCGACGAGCGCCTCGCCTTCCGCTATCCCCCTTTCTGCCGCCTCGTCTATGTTTATGTGAAGCACCGCCAGGAGCATCTTGCCGAGGCTGCCGCCCTCACCCTGGGCAGCTGGCTGCGCCAGTGGTTCGGCGCCCGCGTACTGGGCCCCGACAAGCCCGCCGTCGCCGTCGTCAAGACCCTTGCCATCCGCAAGCTCATGCTGAAGCTCGAACCCGGACTCAACATGGCCGATGTGCGCCGTTACCTCCACCTTGCCCAGCAGCAGCTGTTGCAAGACAAGCGCTTCTCCTCCCTCCAGCTCTACTTCGACGTAGATCCGTTGTAACTTTGTCAGTGGCTAAAGTGTCACGGGCCCGTAGCCCATACACGAGGTGGTGGTGATGGCGGTGAGTGCCGCCGTCAGTGCGGCAATCAGAATCTTCAAGCCAACCTCTACAATCTTGTTTTTTGTCTTCATAGTCGTTAAAAATTAATGTGTTAGTACTTTGAAATAAATTCGGCGGAGGGATTTTAGAAACGAATTATCCTAATTGGTCTTAATTTTTATCACGCGCTCGGCTCTGCCGCTTTGCTTGCAAAGAATTTTCTTTAATTTTTATTCTACTGCGGCAGAAAATATAATTAGAATAATTCGTGGACCAAATTAATTTTAATTATTCAAATTCGTTTCTAAAAAACTCATTCGTTTCTTAAATCCCCCATTCGCTTAGCCGTTGCCGTTGCCGCCGCCCTGCGCAGCCTGCATAGCAGCCTTGTCCGCGTTAATCGCGTCCTGCGCCTTCTTGGTCCAGCCCAGCATGGCGTCCTTGTTCAGTTCGGCCGCTGTGTACTCGCCCGTGGCCTGCGCCAGCAGCTTCATCGACTTCACCGCGTTGCCCGTCTCTACGGGCTGACCGCCCACGCGCACCGTCTTAGCGCCGATGGTGGCGCGCATCACGCCGTAGCGCGAGCAGGCGTTCGCCTTGACGCTGGCCTTGAAGATAGCCAGGTTCTCAATCTTCACGGTGTTGCCGTTCAGGGTGAGCTCGCGGATGCACTTCACCATATCCGTGAGGATGCCTCGGATGGTACCCTCGCTGAAAGGTGTGTTGTGCTCGCTCATGTGCTTCGCGAGCTTCGAGACGTCAAACTGCTCCTTGTAGTCCACGCGGGCGTAGGCCTTGCCGTACTGCGCACTGGTCGTGTCTGTGTTCTTGTAAACGTTAAGTTCTACCATAGTTCTTTAGTTTAGTTTTTGTGTTGTTAATAATGTTAGTAAATAGTGTTGTTAGAGGCCTCTTGGTGCAACTGCGGTGCAAGGTGAGCGCGGAGGGAGCTCGCTTGGCCTTCGCTGAGCCGCAGCCCGCAGTCGCCGTTGCATCTTCATTGCAACGGCAAAGTTACTGCGTTTTTAGCAGACGGGCAAATGAGCAGTTCGAATTCCGACTTTTTTGAGATGCATTTTTCAGCCTTATTTTTCTGAAAAATACGATTGACGTTTTGGGGGAAAGTCATGGAGTATTGCGCGAAAGTCATGGAGTATTTTTCAAAACTCATGGAGTATTTTCAGAAACTCGTGGCGTGTCATCCGGAAGGCGGTGGTTGCTCTCTGGTCTTACACGGAAATAGGCTGGCAAGTGGGGCAAAACTGACGAACTGACGATTGACGAATTGACGTTAAGGGTTTTGAATTTTGCAAAGGACAGGAAGCATAGTAATATAAATATTTTAATATATATATTACTATGATAATTATTATTTAATAAAATTAGCCTCTTTCTCCTCCTCACCCCTACACCCTCCATTCACTCCACTCACACAAAAAATTTGGGCTTATCGTCAATTCGTCAATCGTCAATTCGTCAGTTTCCTGCAAAGAAAAATGCAGCGTCAAAATTTGGCAGATACAATTTTATTCCTTATCTTTGCAACATAATCTAAAAACAAGATAAATGGCAAAGAAAGCCCCCAAGCCAGCAGAAGAAATAGGATCGAGCAGGGAGTTGTATAACTTCCTGTTTGAGGCTTGCAACATCATTCGTGGCCCCGTCTCTCAGGATGCTTTCAAGGAATATATAACGCCTCTTCTGTACTTCAAGCGTCGCCTGGGTAATAAAGACTATGCAGCCGACCTGATGGGCGATGCCTACGAGATGCTGCTGAAGAAGTTTGCCGACCTCTCGAAAGCCACAAATTATGTTTATTGCTAATGTTTCATTTATTATGAAGTTATGGAAAATAAGATAATTCATGACAGTCTTTTGACTATTAGAGATAGATTAAGGCAATTTAATAACGAGCGTGATTGGGAGCAATTCCATGATACCAAGAATCTTGCGCTTAGCATTTCTATTGAGGCCGCAGAATTGAACGAGTGCTTCCTTTGGAAGAGTGCTGAAGAAGCTGACAAAGCTAAAGTTGAGGAAGAATTGGCAGATGTATTCTTATGTGCTATCATGCTTGCAGACAAATATGGCATTGACGTTAGGAATATCTGTTTGAAGAAGATAGAAAAGAATGCCCAAAAGTATCCTGTGGAGAAAGCAAAGGGCAAGGCAACAAAATACAATGAACTGTAGAATAGGATGAGTCGAGTAGCATATAGTGCCACAAAAGATGTTTTCATCAACGATGTGAAATGGAATCGCTTCATTCCCAAGATGCGAGAAGGTGCAAGGCTGAATCACATTGGGAGTGGTGATAGCGAAATCCGTTCATGGCAGAGCAATGCGCCCAGTGTTAGGAATCTGCTGGAATTGAGCCAGATTCCCGATGATATTATCGTCTCATTCGAATATAAAGTTCCTAATGGAGGCCGTATTGATTGTATGCTTTATGGTGAGGGAACTAATGGCCTTAAGAATGTCATTCATATTGAGCTAAAACAATGGGGTAACAATTCTGTCAGTGAGTTGTATGACACGGGAGTTTTCAAGGTTGATGCTTTTACTGGCGGAAGTTACAGAGCAGTCTGTCATCCGTCACAGCAAGTATTGAACTATCAGACACATCTGCTGAATTTTGTGGAGGAGTTAAATGCTGATGACACGAACCTTGAAGGTTTGGCATATTGTTATAATTACGACAGCAACGCCATGCCCAATGCCCTCTATGCTAAACATTATCGTGCGATATTAGACCAGCACAGGCTTTATTCTGGTAACGAAATAGAACCATTGGCTGCCCGCATTCATGAGTTGCTTTGTAATGGCTCAGGCTTAGAGATATTCAATCGTGTAACCACCAGTCGAATACGCCAATCAAAGACACTACTCGATGCTGCCGCCAATATGTTCAAGGGTATCACAGAGTTCTCCTTGCTTGACGACCAAATAACTGCTAGTGAAACAATTTTTGCGGAAGTCAGGAAAGCAAGCAAAAAGAAGGGTAAGACCGTTATCATCGTAAAGGGTGGTCCTGGAACTGGTAAGACTGTAATTGCTCTGCACGTGTTGGCACAAATGGCTCAGGAGGGAAAAGCTTCGAATATGTACTTCACCACTCGCTCAAAAGCTTTACGTGAGTCGTTACGTGAGAGACTTCTAAATATCTCTCTTCAAGACGGCAACAAGCTTAATGCGAGTGACTTAATATCCAATATTTTCCATTTCAAGCCACACTATTATGAGGAGAGTGAAGTGGATTTGCTGCTTGTTGACGAGGCTCATAGAGTACAAAAATCTGCCAATTATATGGGCGATAAGTTCTTTGAGCAAACCTATCTTTCACAGGTAACATCACTGATATATTGCTCTAAGGTGTGTGTGTTCTTTATAGATGACAAGCAGGCCATCAAAACCGATGAAATAGGCAATTCATGTGATATTGAGGCGGCTGCAAGAAACTATGCTAATAACATTGCTGATTATGCAAACTCAGATTTCTATCAAAAAATTCAAAAAAATAAGAAATCGCTGATTAAAGCTGAATCAGACAGAGCTACGCTTGCAGCCCATCCAACACCAGAGTATTACGGCAAAATAGCTAAACTCGACGCCAAAATAAGTGAACTACGACGTGAAATAACCAAGGAAGATTGTATAGCCGATGTAAAGACTACGTTAACTACTCCAATCAATATTATCCAATTGGAATTAAAATCACAATTCCGATGTAATGGTTCAGACAACTATCTCGATTGGTTGGATGAGGTGCTGTACAAACCATACGATTTGGTAAAGACAAGTTTCAGTAATCAGGAATATGATTTCCAAATATTTGGAACACCTCAAGCACTATACGACAAGATAAAATCGCTTGATAATCCTGATGGCCGTCCTAAACAAGTGGCTCGAATAGCGGCTGGTTATTGTTGGAGATGGTCAACGCAACTAGCTCCTGATGGCGACTTGATAAAGGATGTAAAGATTGGCGATTTTGAAATGCCTTGGGAGACTAACAATGTGAGAGCTCGTGGACAGTTCCGTGATAAATATGCCAGTTCTGCTGATACATGGGCCATTGAACCACAGGGTATCAACCAAGTGGGATGCATATTCTCAATACAAGGTTTTGAAATCGATTATATTGGCGTTATTCTTGGCCCTGATATTCAGTATGACTCTTTAAACGACTGCTTAATCGGACAAGTCGGTAATAACGTGGCTGTGCAATCAAGTGACTCTGCAGAATATACACGTCATATCAGAAATGCCTATCGTGTACTGATGTCTCGTGGCAAGAAAGGTTGTTTTGTGTATTGCTGCAATCCTGAAGTAGCCGCATTCCTTGAACGCTGTCAAAGAAAGCAGGCTGAGATTGTTGAGATGAATACAGGTGTGTTGATGGCTGCAGAAGAATCATCTACAGGTACTGTCATTATCGATGATTACGACTTCCAGCACAGAACAGATAAGGCCGGCTATATCCCATTATATTCAGTGCGAGCAGCCTGTGGTTATTTCGAAGATGGGGAAGTTCCAGAAGTAGAAGGATGGATAGATGCCTCAGGTCACGGCTTTAGGCCTGATCCAAAGAAACACTTCGTAGTTCACGCAAAGGGTGACTCAATGCAGCCAAAGATTCATGATGGAGATTTGTGTGTATTTGAGTGGTATCATGCAGGTTCCCGTAATGGTGAGATTGTACTTACACAATGCCAGGAAAGAGACTTGGATTATGGGGGTATGTACACTATTAAGAGATATCATAGCGAGAAAGTGAAAACGGAAGAAGGATGGTATCATTCTAAAGTAGAATTGAATCCGCTTAATAGTAACTACGAGGTTATTGAACTGGATTTAGAGCGAGAGTTCAAGACTATCGGTATTTTTAAATGTGTTTTAATGTGAGATGTGTCTCAATTTTTCGTAATTCCATTGACGCAATAGATAAAGTCATTAAGTCACTCATTAACGAAAACCTGTAATTATGCAAACAGATGCTTCTAATGTTACACTTCCTGGATTGTTTGCCAATAAGTGTTTCCGTATTCCAAACTATCAACGAGGATATGCCTGGGGAGAGTCCCAACTAAACGATTTGTGGGATGATATCATGGATATTCAGAAGAATGGTGCGACATATAGACCTCATTATACAGGTGCAATAACATTGCAGCAAATAGATGTAAACGATTTAACTCCTGCGGAGAAGAAACTATCTTCCACAGGAATGGAGTATTACAATGTTGTTGATGGTCAGCAGAGATTGACAACCATTGTTATAATGCTTAACGCTTTGAAAAACAAGGTAACAACCGGAAAAAAACAGCTTGTAAAAGATTTTATTATTACTAATAACAACGTTTGCAGATTTTTATATAGCGATACTAATGGGAATAGTTACCGTTTCTTCATGAAAAACATCATTGGAGAAACGAACGTACTACCATTTACGCCTACAATCTATACAGCGAACCTTGAATTTGCATCTTCTTTTTTTGATAAATGTTTCTCTGCTTTAAAGCCAAAAGAACTTAAGGAATTCCAAGAAAAGCTTCTTACAGCATTAGTCTTTGACACAAAATACATACAAGACAATCTTGATGTTCAGGCTGTTTTTGAAACTATGAATAATAGAGGTAAATCTCTGACAACTCTGGAGAAGCTCAAGAATCGATTATTATATATGACCAGTAAGTTTGATCCTGACATTGTTGATATAAAACAACTATCTGATGACATAAACGATTCTTGGGGGGTGATTTACGAGACACTTGGTAAGAATAAAGATTCTTTATTGAGCGAAGATGAATTTCTATCTGCATACCTAACTTTATTGAGAGAACCGGCTGATTATTCATTCTCAGAATCTCTAGCAGAGACAAAGGTATTTCAGATGTTTTGTAACCATGCAACAAAATACGATTATAGCATGGCAAGAAAGCACAATGCTTCTATCAAAGAACCCGCAGTAGATAATAATAAAATACATACTTTTGTGTCTGGTATAGCCAATTATGTTGGGCATTGGTATGATGTGTATTTCCCTGATTTAAATACTTCAAGAGGACTGCATTTGCAAAAAATTCAGTATCTAAACGGTTCAAAGGAGATGCGTCTATTCCTTGCTGAGTTGCTGATGCTGGCAAATACCCAATCTACTTTGGTTGATGAGTGCTTGAAGATGGTAGAAAAAGTTCTGTTCAAAAATGCGCTACCTGGAGTTTCTATATTGGACGAACGCCGTTTTGCTACACGTGCACGTGATTTGCATAAAGGAAATACGACTTTAGCTGAACTTAAAAATGAATTAGAGTGTTTGTTACTTCAGCAGATTGATGTTCAATCCCTAATTGGAGGTTTCCGATATTTGTTTACTTATGTGAATGGTAATATTGGCTTCCATCGCTGGGGTGCTCTGAAATTTTTCTTGATGGAGTATGAAGAACACCTACAGGGTAAAGGTCTTCCTCATGTAGGATGGAAGAATTATTATGATATTCAAATAGAGCATGTTATGCCAAAGACATGGAATACCCATTGGAGTACTGAGATGAATAATTATTTGAATGCACACCCTTCATTGAATGTTGAGGAAGTAGGAAGGGCAAAGAATATACTTGTCAATACCCTAGGAAATTTAACCATCATTCAAGATATTAAGAATGCTGGTATTGGCAACAATCCTTGGGCAACTAAACAAGACGCTTATTTAAATGGCAGTTACAGCGAGATAGAAATTGCTACTACAAAATCTTGGGATCCTTGGGAGCATGATTCCATCAAAGCAAGAGGGGAAAAAATGCTGGATTTCTTATGTGATTATTTAGAACATAATGGCTATCGTCCCCTAACGATTACCAGCAATGCTACACATGATGACTATACAGATATTCTTTTTTACGAATCCAAGTATAACTAACATGGTATAAAATGAAACATTATTCAAAAACATTTGTTCTACTAATCGGACTATCAATGATTCTACTGTATTCTTGTAAGAACAAAGTATTATCAAAGGAGTGCGAAATTTTTGATGGGGAAGGAAAAGTAAGTATATTTGATTAAGTATGTATAAACCACCATTCGATATAACGTCAGAGATGCTACATCTGATTTCTGAGATATCAGAGCAAGTAGGCATCATTAACATGAGGCTGGGCGACGATGCGCCCTCTCCACAGTTGCGTAAGAAGAGTCAGATAAAGACTATCCACTCGTCACTGGCCATTGAGCATAACAGTCTGTCGCTGAAGCAGGTGACTGACATCATCGACGGAAAGCGAGTGTTGGGTGCTCCTGACGAGATACAGGAGGTGAAGAATGCCATTGAAGCCTATCGCCTGATGCCAGAACTGGATGCCTTCAAGGAGAAGGATCTGCTGAAGGCTCATGGGCTGATGATGAAGGATTTGGTGCGTAATGCAGGACACTATCGCCAGGAGGGTGTGGGCGTGTTTGACGGTGCTGGCAACTGCCTGCACATGGCACCTCCTGCTGATCGTGTGCCACAACTGATGGGTGACCTTTTCCAATGGGTGAAAACGACGAAAGCGCATCCGTTGATTCATTCGTGTGTGTTCCACTACGAGTTTGAGTTTATCCACCCCTTCATTGATGGCAATGGCCGTATGGGCCGTTTCTGGCAGACCATGCTGCTCTCTCGCTGGAAGGGTATCTTTGCATGGTTACCTGTAGAGACCATCGTCAAGGAACATCAGCAGGATTACTACAATGTCATTGCCAAGTGCGATGCTTCTGGCAATAGCACTGCATTTGTTGAGTTCATGCTGAAATGCCTGCTGGATGCGATGGAGAATTATGAAGATGATGAGAACGAAGTTCCTAATAAAGTGCAGGATAAAGTGCAGGATAAAGTGCAGGATAAATTTCCAGAGGTTTCACAATCCACATGGGATGTATTGGCCATTATCCAACAGGATCCAAAAGCAACGGTTACAGATATTTGTGCGAAAAAGGGCTTGAAGGAAAGACAAGTTTATAAGCATATTTCCATATTGAAGTCTTTGGGTCTAATTGTCCGCGTAGGCAGCAATAAGACAGGCTATTGGAAAGTAACAATCGACAATCTATAAAATGATATGGAGAATGATATTCAATATACGAAGTTGCGAAAGAAAGGAATCATCTATCTTGGTGAAAAGAAACGATAGTATTTGGTTTAAGAGAACATAAAGAGAAGTTTACGTAAAGTTTACACCGAATTTACACGAAAATTAGGCGAGTTTAGGTGAGAATTTAGGCGAGACAAAAATGTAAACATCAGTATTTCAGCAAGATAGACAAAATTGGCTTACACGAGAATTACGTGAACTTTACGTGAACTTTACGTGAACTTTAAGAGAAGTTTAAGAGAAATATAATCAATATGGCATACTTCAACGAAGACAATGTAACTGAGCAGATGTGCATAGAAGTGGCCAAGCAAGCCGGCTACGAGTATTGCAGTGCAGACGAACTGCGAGAGGCAAAGAATGATGTCATCGTGGAGCCTCTGCTACAAGAAGCACTGATTAAGATAAACCACATCACGCTGTCTGAGGCTCAGGTGGTAATCCAGAAGGTGAGGGACACCATCTATAAGGGTATGGGTGGTGATATCATCACGGCCAATCAGGAACTGAGAAACCTGTTCTTCAAGGAGAACAGTTTCCCGTTTGGCAGAGAGGGTGAGCATGTCTCCATCAGGTTCTTCGAGACTGACCCCGTGCTGGCACCTAAGAAGAACACATACGTGGTGACCAATCAATGGGAGTACCCCAGGAGCAGCTATGCTGGTGGCAAGCGTCTCGACGTGGTGCTGCTGATAAATGGTATTCCAATGGTGATAGGTGAGCTGAAGACGGCTACCAAAGCAAGTATTAGCTGGGCTGATGGTGCCAAGGATATCCTGGACTATCAGAAGTCGATTCCAGAGATGTTTGTGCCTAATATCCTGAGCTTTGCCTCTGAGGGCAAGGAACTGTATTATGGCAGCATTGGTGCGCCCCTGACGAAGTGGGGCCCCTGGTTTGCGGATGAGGAGAGAAAGCATGGCACGTTGGCTGACGTGCAGCGCAATCTGAAGAGTCTGATTGACCCGTTGCGTCTGCTGGATATCTATCGCTTCTTCACGGTATTCACCACAACGAAGGATTCATCGAAGAAGATAAAGGTGGTGTGTCGCTATCAGCAGTACTATGGCGGTATGGCTATCGTGAACCGAGTGATGGAGCGCACCAAGACCGGATTAGGACCTAAGAAGGGTTTGATATGGCACTTCCAAGGCTCAGGAAAATCATGGCTGATGGTGTTTGCTGCCCAGAAACTGATGAAGATGCAGGAACTGAATGCGCCAACAGTAGCCATCGTGGACGACCGTGTCGACCTGAGAGACCAGATAACCGGCGACTTTACACGCTCAGAGATTGAGAACGTGGACTTTGCCTATACGGGCGAGGAGCTGAAGAACTTCTTTGAGCATGACCAGCGCAAGATACTCATCACGACCATCTTCCTGTTTGGTAAGGTGCAGCAGGCACAGAATGCCAGAGAGAACATCATTGTACTGGTGGACGAGGCGCATCGTACGCAGGAACGCGACCTCGGAGAACGCATGCGCTTGGCACTGCCCAATGCCTTCTTCTTCGGACTGACAGGTACGCCCATTAACAAGCGCGACAAGAACACCTTCAAGTGCTTTGGTGCGGATGAGGATACAGGTGGGTACATGTCGAAATATACGTTCCAGGACTCTATCGATGATGGTGCCACACTGGAACTGAACTTCCGCGAGGTGCCAGTAGAGTTGCATCTTGACGAGGAAAATCTTCAGGAGGCATTTGATAAAATGGCTGAGGACTATGGGCTTTCAGAAGAGGAGAAAGACCAGTTGACAAGAGGCACAAAGGTAGAAGCCTTCTTCACGTCGCCCAAACGCATACATGAGGTATGCGATCATATCGTCAAGCACTATCGCCAATATGTGCGTCCTACGGGATTGAAGTGTCAGGTGGTGGTGTATAATCGCGCTTGCTGTGTAGCCTATAAGAAGGAGATTGATGCGCTGCTGGCTGAAAGTGGCGATGAGACGGCTATCGTGATGCATACCAATGGTGACAAGGGCGATGAATATAAGGAGTATAAGCTGACAAACGACCAGCAGGAGAAATTGCTGAATAAGTTCAGAGACCCATTGTCGCCCTTGAAGTTTGTGATAGTCACCTCGAAACTGTTGACTGGTTTCGATGCGCCTATCCTGCAATGCATGTATCTGGATAAGCCCATGAAGGACCATACGCTGTTGCAGGCTGTTTGTCGTACGAACCGTGTCTATGAGGCTCAGAAGAAGTGTGGTCTGATTGTGGATTACGTGGGCGTTTTCGATAATTATGCCAGCTCGCTCAGTTTCGATGAGGAGACAGTAAAGACTGTCATTAAGAATATCAAAGAGGTCAAGGAGAAGATACCGGGATTCGTGAAGGATTGTCTCGACTTCTTCCCTGGCGTTGACAGAAGCATTGGCGGATTCCAGGGTTTGCAGGAGGCACAGGAGAAACTAAGGGACGAAAACGTAAAGACTCAGTTTGGCGCTCACTATACCCGTCTGCATAAAGCATGGGAGGTGGTTTCTCCTGATGAAGATCTGCTTCTGTATAAGAATGACTACATCTGGCTGAGTCAGGTGTATGAGAGTATCCGACCTGTTGACAGCAAAGGTAATCTGATGTGGACTCTTCTTGGCCCTAAGACCATTGAACTGATTCACGAGAATGTGGTGTCGATAGATATTGGTGAGAGCATTGAGGACTTGGTGGTCAGTGATACGCGCCTGTTGGAGGAGTGTATCAAGGATGAGAAGAAACGCAATCGCACCATCATTGAGATAGAGAAGATGCTGAAACTGCGCCTGGGCAATCCGAAGCATTCAGGCTCGAAGGAGTTCAAGAAAATCAGTGAGAAGTTGAAAGAACTGCAGGAGAAGTTGCGTCAAAAACAGATAGACAGCATACAGTTCTTGAAGGATCTTTTGGCTCTTGCTAAGGAAACACTGGAAGTCGAACAGAAGATGGAACAACCTCAGGACAAGCGCCAGCAGGCAAGAGACGCTCTGACAGAGCTGTTTGAAAGCATCAAGACGCCTGTAACCCCCATCGTTGTGGAAAATGTGGTGAATGATATTGATACGCAAGTGGTGGATATCGTGCGTCGCTTCAATAATGCCTTCAAGACCGTATCGGGCCAGAATGAGGTCCGGAAGATGCTGCGCACTATACTTTGGCTGAAATACAGGATTAAGGACAATGATGTATTTGAAAAGGCATATAAGTATGTAGAGATGTATTATTAATTATTTGGTTTTTTGTATACTTTTGCAGACAAAAAAATATGGCAAAGAAAAGAGAAATAAGAAATAGTACTGCTGAGTTCTTGATCTTTCAGATTGAAGGAAAGGGACAAGGCGTAGAGGTATATTATAAGGATAAAACCGTTTGGTGTACCCAGAAAGCAATGGGAACACTATTCGATTGCTCAACAGATAATATCGGTCTCCATTTGAAGAATATATTTGCGAGTGGTGAGTTGCTAAAAGAATCAGTTACCGAGAAAATCTCGGCAACTGCTTCTGACGGTAAGAACTACATGACACAGTTCTACAATCTCGATGCTGTTATCAGTGTAGGTTACCGTGTAAACAGTATCCGTGCTACACAATTCCGCCAGTGGGCAACCAGTGGGTATGACACGGGATTGTCCCGTGTCATACTTTTGAACGTAAAGACCGATATGGAGGGTTGTTTGTATGTGCAACAGATGATCCATTAATCTTCTTGACTCTCTGAGGATTGACTTTCTTTAACTTTTAGAGGGCCAAAAATCTGTGATTTTGATGAATTGAAAAAGGTGGAATTGTTGTATCTTTGCGTTCGATTTTCTATAACCAAAAACCTTTGAACGTAAAGACTGATATGGAGGGTTGTTTGTATGTGCAACAGATGATGGGGCCGATGGTGTGCGACACGCCAGTGCCTTACTATGCCATGCCTGTAAGCTGTGGTCTGCCTAACGAGCTGGGTGATGTGCCAGCCGAGGAGATCATGCTGCCAAGTATGCTGATAGGCGGGCTGAAGGTCTTTGCGATAGACGCATCGGGCGACTCGATGGAGGGTGTCGGCATCTGCGACGGCGACGTCCTGCTGATAGAGAAGACGCGGCATTACAACAACTACGATATCGTGCTGGCCATTGTGGACGGCGAACAGCTGCTGAAGACGTACTATGTCGACGACGCTGGGCGTCACTGGCTGGTGCCTGCCAACAAGAAGTACGAGCCGATGCTGCTGACAGAGTCGATGACGGTGAACTTCCTGGGGCGGGTGAAGTGTAACCTGAGGACACCTCGCGACACCAGGTCAAATGTGCGCAACAGCATCATGGAGTATCTGCAGGAGAAATCGCCGGCCGTGAAGCCGAGAAGAGTCCCGACGCGTGAGGAGGTGGAGGCGGCACTCAGGCATGTCGGACCACAGATCAGGGCGGCGCGTCACTGGCTGGGCCCCTGTCGCGTGCTGATGGATGCCGGGTTCGTCCCTGCAGGGCGTTTCGACCTGTTCTGTGAACTGACGGGCAGCGTGCTGCCTGAGCATAAGCACCTGCCACAGGAGGCTGAGTTGCGACGGATGGTTGTGGAGTGCTTCTCGAAACCGTTCGGGAAATGGACGGACGAGAAGGCGCCTGTACACGGCACGCACTACCAGAAATACCATGACGCAGGTGAGAGAATGCTTGAAAAACTCCCATAAAACTCCCAAAAACTCCCACCAAAAGACGAAAAACTCCCACCGAGGAGGCAAAAAAGGGCAAAACTCCCATAAAAACTCCCACAAACTCCCATCCGATGAGCGATTGTTTCATCGGGTGTTTTTTTGTGCCTAACTTTGCCCATGCATTTGAAGATGCACAGCAAAGAAATGTTGAATCCGAGATGTCGTGAGAGGTCCCATGGGAACAGTGCACACCTCCACACTTCTCACAAATCTTGGAACAGATGAAAGAGATTACACTGCGGGTGCCCGACGAGCTGGTACCTGAACTGGAGGCGCTGGTCAGGAAGCTGGCGAGGGTCGTGGAGAGGGAGGAGGATGAGGTCTTGCTGACCATTGACGAGCAAGACCGGTGTGTAGCGAAGGCTATACGGACGCTACAGAAAGACAAGGTGATAAGGTCGCCGCGCGACTATGCGTGGATCATGACGGTGATGAACCAACAGGTGTTGGCTGACTTCGAGGTGTATTTCACGGCCATGTCGTTTATCGACTATCTGAAGTCGCTCAATATTGAGAACTGCCCTGGCAAGTCGTCGCTGTATGACAACTGCGCACTGGTGACGAACGACTTCCCTGAGTGGGAATTCATAGACGGCCCCAGCCATAGTGAGGTGGTCAGAAGAAGGAATGTGGGCAGGCGTTTCCTGAGTGCTTATGTCCAGGCGAAACGCTGCATTTCGGAAAGTATTTCGGAAAAGTAACCGTATGTCGGAACGGATGTCGGAAGGGCGGAGAAACAGCCTTTGCGGGCTGTCGGAAAGGTCATATCTTTGCATCGTCAATCAGAGGAAACGACAAGCGTTCTTTGATATTGCGGGTGAGAGACAAAAACAGTAAACATTATTAATAATAAAGAAACTATGAACAAGAAACTGCAAATGGGTGTGATGCTGGTCAACAGATACGGCATCAGGGTGAAAGCGTGCTGTGCCTCGTGCCGGCATAAGTGCCTGTCGGACTTCGGACACCGTTGTTGCGAACTGACAGGGAGTGTGGTCAGGAGCAAGCACAGATGCTGCGACTGGCAGATGAGCGAAGAGTTGGGAATGCTGGGTTGCGAACGCGGAAGCGTGAAGCGACGGGAGTACCAACTGACTCTGGTGGAGATGAGAGGCTGCGAGGACGTCTGCAAGACAAGGGCAGACTTCGAAAGGGAGCAGGACTCCGTCTATATGGATTTTTAACGGAAACATAAACAAAAAAGGGACGAAAGAATATGATTATTAAGGTGGATATTAGCGAAGAGACATGGGCCCGCATGCTAACGGGCAAAAGAGTGGAGGGTTCGATGGCTTACGACCTGTGGACGGGCAAGAAGAGTTTCAGGGCCTACATCAGACAGTCGCGCTGCCGCGTGCGCGACGTGATGGTGAAGAAGCTGCCTTGGGGCTGGCTGAAGCGGTCGCAGAGGAAGTGGAAGGTTTATCTGGGCGTGGACAGCGACCAGCCGCTGGACGAGGTGCTGCAGGACTTCGAGAGCGACCACGACGAGGCCATGCAGGCCATCGTGGACCAGGTGATTATCGACAGGGTGTAGGGAGCGTATGTTTTGTACACAGGATAATCAATTCTTTTCTCCCGCCGTGCCTGGCACGCGGGAGAAACTGAACGAGGTGCTGGACTCGCCGCTGGTGAAGTGGAAGATTGAGACGATACGCAAGGTGCGACAGCCCGATGCCGTCAAGGTGTGGGTGGCTGATACGGACTTCCAGAAGTTCTGCGTCAAGGAGAGCCGGAAGAAGACGGGCGAGGCGTTTCAGGCGCTGACGGACGAGGAGAAGCTGGGCCGCTGGGCTGCGTCGCTGAAGGAAAGCCTGCCGTGCCTGATATTCGGCGCGAGGGAGTTTGACGAGGTGCCGACGAAGAAAGACCCCACGAAAAAGATGAAGCGCAGGGTGTTGGCCGGCATCCACCTGTCGGGACTCTTCATGTTTGATGCCGACCACATTGACAACCCGCGGGAGGTGTACGGGCGCACGAAGCAGGAAGGCTTCCCGTGGGAGGTGGTGATGGCGCACCTGACATCGTCGGGGCACGGTCTGAGGCTGGTGTGCAAGGCGCGTGTGGAGGTTGGCAATATTGCCGACAACCAGCTGGCACTGGCTCGTGAGCTGGGCGTGAAGCCCGACATGAGCTGTATCGACGCGTCGAGAATCTCTTATGCTCCCATGCGGGAGGATGTGTATGAGCTGAACGAAGAGGAACTGTTGAACTATTATGATGAAGCGTTTGACAAGGCTTATGGCGAGGCTTATCGTCAGGGCCGTACTGAACCGGAGAAAGAAGTTAAAGGAGTTAAAGAAGTTAGAGAAGTTAAAGAAGAGGAACTGAACTATCATGGAATCGAATACAAAACAATCTGTGAAGCGTGGCAGACCGCGCAAGGTGGCGCACCTGCCCCTGGAGACCGCCATCGAACAATGCTACAGTTGGCTCTCGACCTCAGGTATATCTGCGACAATCAGCCGCAGATGGTCGACAGGGTGCTTAGACTGTGTGGATTTGTGCAGGACATCATCCGGGAACGAGGCGACAAAGAGGTCAGCGACATTGCTCATACGGCTTGTGAGCGAAAGCTGTACAAAGACATCCCGAAAAGGATGCAAGGGGTGCTTGAAAGTGTGGGTATTCACGCAGGCCAGTCCCCAGCAGCTGCAAGAGCTGTGGGAGGCGTTGAAGTGCCTTACGACCAGTTCGCTGAAAGGTTGGAGCCTCTGCTTTGCGCCCCTTATGCCGAGGCCTGTCGGGGAGTGAGCCGGCGGAACTGGCTGGGAGCCGTCTATGCCGCAGGGGCCATGTACTGCACACTGCTGACACGCTGCTGGTACGAACACTTCAACGGTGCACGGCAGCGCATGAACCCGCAGGTGCTCATCATTGGCCATCCCGCATCGGGCAAGTCGTTTGCCAAAGACCTGGACGACCAGATCATGGCTTCGATGCGGACGAAGGACGAGGAGGTGCGTGCACAGGAGACACGCTACAAGCAGGAACAGAAGAAGCGCGGCACCTCGTCGAAGGCACAGAAGCAGGACGCGCTGGTGGAGCCCGAGGGCATGATACGCTACCTGCCCACGAAGACATCGAACAACATCTTCTTCCGACGACTGAAACGGGCCAAGGAGGTGGTCGACGGCGAGGTGATGCCCCTGCACCTCTATATGTTCGACTCGGAGCTCGACTCCAGCATCTCAGCACAGAGCGGCGGCGCATGGATAGGCAAGCACGACCTGGAGCTGAAAAGCTTCCACAACGAGCTGTCGGGTGTCGACTATGCAAACACTGACTCCATCAACGACATCCTGCCCGTCTACTGGAACTCAGTGACCACAGGCACGAACGTCTCGCTGCATAAGAAGTTCACGCTGAGGAACATCAACGACGGACTCTGTTCGCGCGTGGCTATCTTCCTCATGGACCGTGCCAACTTCAAGATGGTGGGCAAGAAAGTGGTGGACTGGAAGACAAACGAGGAACTGAAGCAGTGGGGCTACCGCTTTGAGCAGCTGCACGGCGAACTGCCGCTCGGACGGCTGACCGACCACGTCTACAAGCTCTGCGAACTGTCGGCACAGGAGGCCGAGGCCGCAGGCGACCTGGTGCTCGACTACCTGAGAAAGCGTGCCGTGTTCTATGCCACATGGTTCACCGTCCCACGCATCATCGGCCGACAATACGAGACTTTCAAGAAGACCGGCGAGCTCGACATCAGCGACGACGACCTCAGCTTCGCCACACTGATTTACGACTCGGTCATCTGGTTTCAGGACTACTTCTTCGGACAGATGCTACAGGACTCATGGGACAATGCCGAGCGCGAGTACGTGCCACGCCGGCGTAACACGAAGAACGCCGATGCCTACCGCGACCTGCCCGAGACGTTTACGGCCAAGGACGTGATGGCGGTGCTGGACATTGAAAAGACAGCTGCACAACAGCAAGCGAGGCGATGGCTGCTGCATGGGTTCGTGGAGCGCGTGAAGCAGGGACAGTACAAAAAGGTGGTCAAGGAGATTATTGTGTAGAAATAACGGCCGTGGGGATTCCCCACGGTCGTTGGTACACGAAAATTGCAAATAAATTTGCATTTTCGCTCACTTATTCGTACCTTTGTCCCCCAAGAATTGTTACTATGAAAAAGAATCTGCTATGTATGATTGCCGCTATCCTGCTGTGCGGCGCAGGGCTTCAGGCCCAAACGAAACGCTCGGACGACTTCCGGGCGAAGTATGAACTGAAGGAGGTGGTGGTGATGAGCCGCCATAATATCCGCTCGCCGCTGGCATCGGGCGGGGCTGCCTACATGAGGGTGACACCACACCAGTGGTTCGCGTGGTCATCGCCAGGCAGTCAGCTGTCGCTGCGCGGCGGCGTGCTGGAGACGGAGATGGGACAGTTCTTCCGCAAATGGGTGGTCAGCGAGGGGCTGCTGCCTGACAACTGCCGTCCGGAGGGCGACGCGGTGCTGTTCTATGCCAACTCACGCCAGCGCACGTTTGCTACGGCGAAGTATTTCTCTGCGGGGTTCCTGCCTTTTGCCAACGTGGAGATTCTGCACAAGTATGAGGAGGACAAGATGGACCCTGTGTTCACGCCGCAGTTTACGAAGATGAACGATGCCTATCGCCAGCAGGTTCTGGCCGAGATAAACGCCATGCACGGCGGACCGCAGGCATGGATGCAGTCTGTGCAGCCTGCGCTGACGCTGGTGGAGCAGATTATCGACATGGCGCACTCGCCTGCTGCCGTGAACGACACGACGCACTTCTGGTTTGACGACACGCAGTTTAAGATAGAGAAGGGTGACGAACCGAAGATGACGGGCGGCTACACGCTGGCCAACAGCGTGGCTGACGCGCTGGTGCTGCAGTGCTACGAGAGTGAGAGCATGGCGGTCTTCGGTCATGAGCTGAGCTTGGAGCAGTGGCGGGCCATCTGTGGCATCAAGGAGGTGTACGACGGTCTGCTCTTCACCGCCCACAGCGCTGCCGTGAACCTGGCTTATCCGCTGGTGAGCCGCATCCGCGAGGAGCTGCACCACGAGGGACGTAAGTTTACCTTCCTCTGTGGTCACGATAGCAACCTGGCCAGCATCGGCGCTGCCCTGCGCCTGGTGTACCCGGAGACGGAGCAGGCTCTGGAGCTGCACACACCCATCGGCTCGAAGCTGGTGTTCGAGAAATGGAGCGACGGTAAGGAGGATTTTGTCGCCATCAACCTGGTTTTCCAGTCGGTCGGTGAGTTGCAGCATCGCACGCTGCTCTCGCTCGAGGTGCCGCCCATGGTGCTGCCCGTCACTGTAGCGGGGCTGACGGCCAACGGCGACGGTCTCTACCGTCTGGCCGACCTCGATGCCCGCATGGCTGAGACGATGGCGGAATATGATGCCATCAGTGACGCTACGTCGCTAAATGACAGCGGGAGAATGTTGAATGAAAAAGAGCCTGGCGCTGCCCGCGTTTATACGCTTGGCGGCACTCAGGCTACTGATAGCTTTCGTGGTATCGTTGTCGGACAAGGACAGAAAATAGCGAGACGCTGAGCCGACAACGACTTAGAACTTGAAGTCGACGCCGACGCCGACGACGTTGTTGGTGCGGCTGAAGGTCTCCTGTCCGTAGGCGGCTGTCTTGGTGTAGTCGCTGTAGATGGTGCAGAAGTAGCCGGCGTTGAGACGAATCTTGTCGGTGACGTTCCAGGCGCCGCCGAGGCCGATGCTGTAGCTGTCGCAGGCGAAGGAGTTGTCCGTCTGGTAGCCGTCGCTGAGACCGTAGTCGGTGCGCTGGCCGCCAAGGCTGACGGTGAAGCGGTCGTTGATGTCGTACTCAGCACCAATCAGATACTCGTTGGTGCCGCTCTTCAGCTCTTTCTGACGGTCGCCTGACATCTTGGCGTTCTTGTCGTCGAAGAAATGGTACTCGGCGGTGACACGCAGCTTGTCTGTGAACTCATAACCCACAGCCAGCGAGAGGAGGGCGGGCATGTCGTAGCGTGTCTCTTCGTCGGGCAGGTATTCGCCAATCTTCGGGGCCATAGCGCTGAGGGTGGTCTGCGACAGGGCGGCAACGGTCTGCTGGGTGCCTATCTTCTCGGCCATCGCCTTGATGTCGACGTCCTGTCCCATAGAGCCGATGATGAGCTGCTTGGTGTCGTTCTTGGTCTTCAGCTTGGTGCGGAACTCATAGCGTGCGGCGACGGTCAGGGGACCGATGTGGGTGTTGAAGCCGACGATGGGGGCGAAGCCCCAGCCCGTCTGGTTGCAGTCGAGCTGCATGTTGACGAGGTCGGCCTTTCCTGTGGGCAGCATGCCGATCTGTTGCAACATGCCGGCCAATTGGTTGCCAGCTACGGCTGTGAGGTGTCCGCGGGTGAAGCCGTCGTAGTAGTTGGCACGCATGCCGACGGATGCCGAGAAATTATCGCTCAGACGATAGGCGACGTTCACCTGTCCACCGTAGATATACTGCTTACCTTCCATCTTGGTGTCGAGGGCGTAACCCTGAGTGATGCTGTTGCCTGCCAACGTGGCGGCAACGGGTACACTGAACATGGGTATGCCGTTGTTGAACTTCACGTAGCCGCCGCTGCCCACGATGCCAATCATCGAGGAGACGGCCAGACGGTCTTTCTTGTAGCTGGCGAAGAGGGCGGGCACGATGGGGGCCGAGGCCTTGCCGGGATACTTCACGCCGTTGCACTCGATATCGCGGTTCTGCCAAGGTTTCTGGAAGTCGAGCGACAGCTGGAAGCCGTCGTAGCCCCAAGCCAGACCGGCAGGGTTGGAGTAGGCAGCGTCAATCTCTGTGGAAGCACCACGTGCCATCATGCGGTCGAAGG
>Ga0265298_10003065_pt1 | contig 22490 bp, 15 predicted proteins | sample AusTroGonzalo_MG_3_FD_193486 | JGI IMG/M metagenome (GOLD analysis project Ga0265298, IMG submission 193486) | Bovine rumen microbial communities from tropical cattle in Woodstock, Queensland, Australia - Gonzalo_01 | ecosystem: Host-associated > Mammals > Digestive system > Stomach > Rumen ...
TACTTCGAAGCTCAACGAGGTCATGCTACCCATTGTCGAGGCCACACCGCCGCCCAGCATCAAGGGTAAGTACATCAAGATTAAGTATGTCTCGCAGGTGCCCGACACGCAGATACCTACCTTTATATTCTACGCCAACCTGCCGCAGTACATCAAGGAGCCCTATAAGCGCTTCTTGGAGAACAAGATTCGCGAGAACTGGACGCTTACCGGCTCGCCCATCAATGTCTTTATCAGGCAGAAGTAATGAGGCGGAGGAAGCTGGTAATGGGTCTAATGGGCTTCATGGGCTTAGTGGGCTTTGTTGGGTGTGGCTCTGCCACACCCGAAGAACTGGCATCGCTGGCTGCTGAGGGCTACTACCGCCATCTCGTAGCCGGCGAGTATGAGCAGTTCCTGCAGGGTAGGGTGGGCTGTGACAGCCTGCCCGAAGACTACCGTGAACAGTTGCTCACGGGCTACAAACAGTTCATGGCGCAGCAGCAGACCGATCATCAGGGCATTCAGAGTGTGCAGGCCAGTAACGCCAGCCGGGACACGACGCTCCAGCTTATGCAGGTATTCCTGCTTCTGCAGTACGGTGACAGCACACAGGAGGAGATTGTCGTGCCGATGGTTGAGCACGACGGCCGCTGGCGGATGAAGTAACTATTCCGACCGCAGATTAAACAGATTTCAAGGATTTAATAACTTCTATATATTATAAAGAAAGCTCGCCGACTGGCGAGCTTTCTTGTTTGTTGTATGTTGGTGAGAGTGAACTCTCACGTTCTTGCGCTTTCGGCTTACTTCATAATCATCTTCTTGCCGTTGATGATGTAGAGACCGCCACGCTGCGGAGCGTTGACACGGCGACCCTGGAGGTCATAGACAACGGGAGTTGAATCCGGGTCAAGGACGATGTCGCGGCGAATGCCTGTGGTCTCATCAAAGAAGGAGAAGAGACGTGCAGGAGCAGCTCCGGGTGTGACGAGATATGCGCGCAGGGGCAGGATGCAGGCCTTACTCTCATTTGCGCCAGTGTTAGCATAATCACCTCCCTCTATCTTTGCCCAGATATTCTCACCCTGCATGATGAAGTATTTGTTCGCGGCATCGGCTGCAGCATCATCGCCAGACTTGTAGCTAATGCTACCCTTCAGCGTGTATGTTGTTTGTCCGGAGACAGCACTCGATGTTACGTCATTAGCTTCTACAAGAGCCTGATTTGTCTTGACCACGGTAGCTCCCGGGGCGTTCAGCAGCTGACCACTGACGCTTGGGATAATCAGATACGGAGTCAGAGGAGCAAGTGTATTCGTAGCGGTCTTAACGAAGCCTACCTGATCATCCTTCGATGCGCTGAGTGTGTAAACCTCAACGGTAGCAGGCAATGTCAATTCATAAGGCAGGCATACGGTGTAGCCCTGCTGCTTGTTGTTAGCACCGGTAGCATTCAGCTGACGGTCATTGAAGATATTGGTAGCTGCGAATGCAAACGGAATATCATGAGTCCAGCTATAAGCCATTGCCTTTCCATTGTCGATAGCCTCAGCAGCTGCCTGACGAGAAGAGCTCTCGAAATTGCACACCGTACACGTGAAGCGGGCATCACCAGTCGTGCCATAGGTGTGGAAAGCCTTTTCTGTGATAACATCCTGACAAGGACCAGGGGTAATACACTCCTTCCAATGGTATGTTTCATCTTTCATCCAGCCAGAATAGTCATGGGTATGAGCTACACTCTTCCGAGTCGCATTCTCGTAACCACATACTCCACAAGTGTAGTAGGCTGCACCTACGGCAGCGTCATTATAACTATGATCATCAACGTCTGTCTTGTCTGCATTACATGTACCTAATGTGTTTAAGCAGGCATGCCAGTGCTGTGAATCATCATGACTCCATGTTGTGGCGTAGTTGTGTGTATGCGTAATTCGGCTATCATCTACATAACCGCAACCAGGGGTCTGGCAGGTATAGTACGACGCCAAAGAGGGGTCTGTGCCGTAGACGTGCGACGAGTAGCTCATACCTGCTTCTGAATTATTTCTATAATCTTCAATAGTCAATGTGCAACCATCAACTGAGCACTTGTGATAGTGACCTAATGCACCATCTTTTGTCCAAGATGCATCGAAACTATGGGGCTGATTCAAGTTACATTCAGTACATACGTGTGATGACCAGTTATGTACTTGCAAATCTATCTTTGAATCATCGCTACCATCACACATGCCGAATCCATTATTACATGCATGCCAGTGATTTGTTACATCGTATGTCCAGTTGCCTGGGATTCCGGAATAGTTATGTGTGTTGTGATATACATTTACTGTGAGAATGGCATCCGTAATGTTAATAGCATCACCGGCAGTAGGCTGCACGCTGAATGAAATCGTGAATGCTTTAGCTGTATTCAGTGTGAGGCTGTTGCCTTCATCAAACGGACCAATATAAATGGTGGTTCCGCTCACACTGGCATCACTTGAACCAGAATAACTGACACTATTCAGCGTGTATGTGTGACTTGCAGTTGGATACTGCGAGTTATAGGCGTTCTGTACTACTGCCAGAATAGCGGCATCATCATAGGCAACACCAGTTCCGGAATTTGGTATTTCCGCTGCATTGGTGACAGCCTCGTATTTGGGATTTACTCCATTCTGCATCGACAGTACGATTTTATACGTCGGAGTCTGAGCCCACGCGCCAAGAGTGGTGGCGGCCATTAAGAGGAGCAGGGAAAATATCTTTTGTTTCATAACTTCTATTTTTATTATCTTGTTATACTTCTTATTCATGCTCTCTCATTTTTTATTCACTGAACTGCGTCTGCTGACCGCTCAGGTCTTCGTAGATGCGGTACTGGGCACAACGATAGTCCAAGTTGGGGCTTGTACCGAACTTGTAGACGTAGTTCTCGCCCGTAACAGTGTTACCGAAGAGGTAAACCAACGCCATCTTGGGCACACCAGCGAACGGAGAGTCGATAATCGTACGGTCGAGGCTGCCTGGTGTCCATGTTTCAGCAGCAATGTCGATGTTGAGCCAACGGAGTACTGCGCAACCAGCGAATGCGCCCTCCTTGATACCTACGACGTTGTAATTCAAAACAGGACTGGTTGACTCAGTTCCAAGTTTTGCAATCGCTGTTTTCGAGACAGAGCATCTCTCAGACATCACATCGATGCAAGCATTACCGTCTGCTGTGCGTGAAACAACCATTTCGCCCCGGATAGCTGCTGTACCCTCAGGAGCTGTGGTGCCGTCAGGATAACCAGCCTTCGTAATGCGCATCGTTACTTGAGGCAGTGCGTCTGTGATTCCATCAACCACAGGAGCAGGAGTGGTCTGATACTCATTCACCAGATAGAAAGGCTTCACGGCCTTTGTAGCTTCGTCGTACTTAGGTGCAACACCATAGATAGCTACGAAGTACTTACCCTGGGCAGTAATCTGATTCAAAGTCTTCGCTTCAGTATCGTTATTTGCGTTTTCTTCTGTGGTGTAGAACTTCAGCGTATAGTCCTCTCCCTCGTGAAGTGTAGCGTGACTCTTCTTGTCAAGCACCTCGATGTTGAACTCAGAAAGTGAAGTGCTGCCGTTTGCGAGAATCTGCTCGGGAATCACAAAGTGAATACCCGTGGTTGCCTCACTTGCCGACATGTCTTTCTTCACTTCAATGGTCTTAGTCACTGTACCGGTGAAGTTGCCCTTACCAACGAATACGATGGTGTAGCGGCCTTCGTCCTTAATCTTACCAGTTGAGCTCTCAATCGTTGTGTAGACATCATAGTCAGTGCCTTTTACAAGCTCAGCGCCCTTAAATTTGATACTATACACTTTGGTATCTGTATCGCTTACATCAGCAGCAAGCTCAATCTCGCTTCCAGTCCATTTCTGGTTGTGAACGGTGATAGATACATTATAGTCTGTATAATCGGTCTTCGAGATATTGCGAGGCAGAATAGTCCAATTATAGCTTACACTTCCTACATGAAATTCTTCATAATAGTCCGAGCCACTACCTATTCCATGTCCATAGCACTGACTTGAAATGGTTGCAGTATAGCTACCAGCATTTGTTGCAGTGTTTCCCGTAATTTCTCCATCGTTTATGCTGCAATTACTATCCCAATATGTGATATATGTTTTCGCCGTTCCATCGTAAACGAATGGGTTGCTTGTATATGCATATGATACCGTTGTGACTTGAAAATATTCAGTAGTTTGTCCCCACGCCGTTCCTGCGAAGGCGAGAGCGAGAGCTAATGTCAGGAATATATACTTTTTCATATCTTGTTTCTCCTTTCTTTAATTATTTAACCAAACGGCTGTATGAGGGCTCAAAGGCAGTGCCACCGAGGGTGTAGACCTGATGGAGCAGGTCGAGCTTGTCGGTAAGCGTCAGGGCGATGCCCAGTTTCTTGCCAGCCATCTCTGTTGTCATAGCCTTACCACTTGCAGCTTCCTTCAGCTTGAAAGAACTTGAAACAGTTCCAGGAATTTCCTGACCTGTGGCAGTGATGGTGATGGTATAGTCAAGTGTAATGGTGACGATAGCGTCTTCTGTGCCGGCAATCTGCATGGGGATGTAGAGCAGACCCTGCTCCTCAGAGAGCTTCTTGGGCTCCTCTGATGTGTCGCCATAATCGAATGTGATTGCGCTGAGAGCGTCGGCACTATTGGTCTGCGGGTATTTCTCTGTTTCGAGCTTACGGTCGGTAGTCAGCTCGCCGCTGATAATCTCTTTCCAATTCGGCTCAACACCAGTAGTGCTAAATTGGGGGTTCAGTACGAGACGAGCCTTGTTGGTGAAGTTCTTATACTCCATTGTCAGCTTGTTGATCTTGATGGTCGAGTAGTTGTTGAGCAAAGCCTTCAGACCGTCAGAGAGCTTCAGTGTAACCAAGTCGCCAACGCAAGCCATAGCATGCTCGAATGTGAACTTCATCTTGTCGCCGACCTTGAAGTCTGTATGCTTCTGGTTAATCCATGTTTCAAACTTTTCAGGATCGGTACCTGTGGCAGCAGTGTACTTAACGCCATAGAGCAGGTCCACCTGCTTCGGCTCAAGAGTGGCAGCAGTGAGATCGATACCCCAGGGATGCTCAGCAATACGGTAGTTCACCCAAGCATCGCCCTTGTCGACGTTGCGCGACATACCGATGATGCACTGGTCCATGTCAGTGACAGCCTCGGGGTGGTTGGGCTCGATCTGCTGGTAGGGGGCGTAGGCGAAGAAGCTGATCTTGTCTTCTTCCTCGTTCGGCCAGTACTTCACGGGGTTGTACGTCCAGATGAGGTTGGGAGCTGTGCCAGTTCCAATCACCTTCTGGTTCCACATGAAGTCAGGTGTGACGGTCATGTTTTCATAGTCCACCTTGCCAGTGTAGAACGCGAACACACCGAAGCCTTTGTCTTTGAGGGCTTCGTCATCGCCGATTTCCCAGCTACCGGCACGTGTCATTACACTGGTCAAATTCTCAGTAGCCGCGCTGAAGGCGATGGCACCCTTTAGATTGGTAGCCTCGTTCATCGTGGCATCGTCATTGCTACAAGCCGCTATCATCAGGGCTCCAGCAATCAGTGTCAGGTATTTTTTCATATTCGTATATATTTTGTTATTTTTTTATTTCTTGATTAGTAGGCCGGATTCTGTCTTTTGTCGTGACACGGCTGGCGAAGCCGTTGTTTCTCTCCTCACTTCGTCTGGTGGGACAGGCAGGGGACACGCCTTGTTTCTTTCATCTTGTGGTCTCGTTTCCGAGGTTGGCCGACTTTCGTTTGAGAGGGGCCGGGTTTTGGTAAATAGTCATTGACTTTTTGGAAATACTCATGGCGTATTTTTGAAAAGTCGTGGCGTTTTTTTTGAAAGAGAGGCCGCCGCCCTTTTGCGGCGGCTTCTCTTGTATAGAGGATAAATCGATTACTCGTTAGCGGGCAGCTCAACCTCAGTGCCGTCAGTAGCAACAAGCCAAGGCTGAACCTGAACGTCGAACTTCACGCTCTCGATACCGAGATAAATCTTCACCACGTAAGCATAACCCGGCTTGATAGTCAGACCAGTGCTCTTGGTGATAACGTTCTCGATGGTGCTACCAGGAGTTACACCGTCAGAGAGCTTGGTTGCCAAGCGCTTGTCAGCGGTCTCGATGTCGTAGACAACAGTTACCTGCATCTCCTCGGTCTGGTTGGGATCGGGAATAACGAAGATAGGATCATTAGCAGTCAGAGCACCGTCGAACAGGTTGGTCAGCTTGATGGGCACACCAGCATTGGTGTTCTTTGTCTGAGTCAGGATGGGGTTGATGCCAGTAGGAACCTCGCTCTTCTGGAGGTTGTTGGCAGTACCTTCCTTACCGTCCTTCAGACCGTCGAACAGGATGACATCCTCGAAAGCCAGCTCAGAAGAACCGTCGTAGTCCAACCACTTAGGCAGGGCAGCCTTCACGCGGTCAGCGTCGTCAGCAATTGAAGCGTCCACAGGATCGCTGTTCAGGTTCAGAGCAGCCTTCTGAGCAAAGCCATTTGTGAACTTGATAGAACGGAGCCATACCTTCGTAGCGCCATCAACCTTGCCATTGCCCATGGTACCGATCTCGATAGTGCCCTCACCAGGAGTGGGCTTATCAACAACAGTACAAATCTGGACGTTCAGGCGAGCCAGAGCGTGCTTGAAGTTCCACTTTACCTTACCGGCAACATCACCCTGCTTGGTCAGGTCGATGTAGGGATCACCAGCCTTAACAGTTGAAGTAGCATCACCATTCTTGTCCTTGATGCCCTTGTAGTTGCTGTCGGCAGCGACACCCCAGAGGAGGTCAACAGAAGAGTTCGGGTGCATATCAACAACATACTTGATGACGGGGTCGCCAGAAGCGGTGTTGCGAGTCATCTGAGTGATGTTCAGCTTCTGGTCAGACATGCGCTCAATAAGAGCCTGCTCCTGTGCTGCCTTGAAGTCAGCAACAGCGGCAGCAGCATCAGCATCGCCTAATGCAGTTTTCATTGCCGTATAGTCGGCATAGCCCAGCAGCTCAGCCACCTTTTCGTCGGTGAGTGCTGCCAGATAGTCGTCAAGGAAAGCCTTGGCGGGATCAGTTGAAGTAGCAGAGAAATCGGGCAGTACGGGTACGCCAGTGTTGACGGTTACCTTCTGCCAAGGAGCGTAAGCGAAGTATGTTACGTGGTCGACATCGTCGCTGATAGCAGCATTACCGAACTCATTGGGCCAGTACTTCACGGGCTCGTAAGTCCAAGCGGTCTCACCAACGTTGTACTTCACCTGCTGGTTGTACATGAAGTTAGGTGTAGAGCTGTTGGTGTCGTACTCGCTGTTGCTGGTGTAGAAACCAAACACACCGAAGCCGGCGGCAGAGTGACGGCCAGTCTGGAGCGTATTCGTCGTCAGACCATAGCCTTCCGTTGCATCATAACCGCCAGGCAGACCAGAACGTGTAGCTGCCTTACCAGCATAGACGTCAAAGTTAACCGGAGTCTCCTGGTTGTCTTTCTGAACCTGGAAGCCTTCCAGCTCCTCAGTGTTCGAGCAGGCTGCCATCATTGCGGCAGCAGCTGCAAAAAATAGTACTTTTTTCATATTGTTATTTCTTTTTTTTTATTTATACTAATGTAGAGGGAGCTGAATTAGTGGTTTGCAGGCAGATCAATTTGGCTGTCAGCAACTGTTGTGTAAGGAGTAACAACAACGTCGAACTTAACACTCTCGACGCCAACGATGATCTTGATGGTGTAGCTGTAGCCAGGCTCGATGGTAGGCATTGCGGTACCCTTCAGGATGTCCATCTTGCTGATGACGTTCTGGATGGCAGAACCGTGGTTGATGTTGTCAGAAAGCAGACCGGCCAGGTTCTCGTCGATGGTCTCAACGTCGTAAGCGATAGTGACGTCGAGGGGCTCGCCCGAAGGAATCACGTAGATAGGAGCGGTAACGTCGCCGTTAGCACCGTCGAACAGGTTGACATAGGCGTCGGTGGGGATACCCTGGTTGGCAAGTTCGCCAGTACCAGCCTCTGAAGAATTCTGGATGAGCACGGGGTTCAGCACGCACTTGCCCTCACCCTTCTGGATGTTGTTGGTGGTACCTTCTTTGCCGTCCTTCAGACCGTCGTGGAAAGTGACGGGCTCGAACTGAATCTCGTTTGTGCCGTCGTAGGCCAGCCAGTAAGGCTTAGCATTTCCAACAGAAGTGGCGGGCTCGCTGTGCAGGTTCAGAGCACCCTTCATGGCAAAGCCGTTGAAGGTGATAGAGCGAACGAATACACCGCTCAGCTTCTTGGCCTCAACAGTGCCGTCACCCTCAGTGCCCAGTTTAGCACTATTAGCGGGATCATAAGTAGCAGCAGTCTTAGCATCGTTGGCAAGTACGATCTGAACGTTCACCTGAGCCAGAGCGTGCTTGAAGTACCACTTAATCTTCTTTGTTACGTCATCCTGCTTGGTCAGGTCAACATAGGGGCAACCCTCGACGATTTCCTCACCATGCTCACCCTTATAGCCGTTCTCATGATTAGCAACACCCCAGAGGAGGTCAACAGATGTAGCAGGTTTGGTGTCAACAACGTACTTCACGATGGGGTCACCAGTCTGAGTGTTCTTGTTCAGCTGGGTGATGTTGAACTTCTGAAGCTGCTCGTCGAGAAGCGTCTGGAGGATAACCTTAGCATCGCCCTCAGAAAGAGAAGGATAGTTATTAGTCTTCCAATCTGCAAATGTGGTCTCAGGAGCACCAATCAGTTTCAGAGCGTCAGCATCCAGAATCTTGTTCTCGGGATCAGCAGCAACAGCAGCCTCGTCTGTACCAGCCAGAGTCTTGGCTACGGGGATACCTGTGTTGTATGTAACATCAACGAACGGAGCGTAAGCGAAGAATGACAGGTAGTCGACATCGTCGCTCTGAGCAGCGTCACCGAACTCGTTGGGCCAGTACTTGGCGGGCTCGTATGTCCAAGCGGGCGTTGTGATGGTTCCATCGTACGTCACAGGCTGGTTGTACATAAAGTTAGGTGTAGAGCTGTTGGTGTCGAATCTGTCGTTACTTGTGTAGTAACCGAACACGCCGAAACCAGCCTTAGAGTGGATACCTGAAGCCAGAGAAGTTGTTGTAACACCATACTCTTTGATAGTACCATTCATGGTTAAACCACCGGGGAGACCGGCACGCGTAACGTTCTTGCCAGCGTAGACATCGAAAGCGATCGGTGCCTGCTGGTTGTTTTCCGGAACGTTCTGAAGGCTTGTAAGCTCATCAGTGTTCGAGCAGGCTGCCATCATAGCAGCAGCGGCTGCAAAAAATAGAACTTTTTTCATAGAAAAGCTTTTTTTTAGTGAATATTAAATGATTAATTAAATTTTTAAACTTTATATATCGGTTGATTAGAAGCCAACTTCCTTCTCAATGGTATTCTCCCAAGGAACGACGATGCCATCGAAGCCGGTACCGTTGTATGCCTCCACAGCGGGCAGAACGGGCATGTCGTTGTAGTCGTCCATGAGGTCGATACGCAGAGCGTACTCGTTGCGGAAGACGTTGACCAGGTTACCTACGTCGAAGTGGTAGTACTTGACGGTGTGGCGGTCACGGAGCAAGAACTTGAGGTTGATACGAATCTCATTGGCATAGCGGTTAGCCAGTTCCTCGTAGCTGTAGGTGTCGATGGCAGCGTTGGTTCTGTACTCGCGGTCAGAGAGCGGGCGCTGCGGCACGTGAACATCCCAGTTCCGGTTCTCGAAGTTCATGGGACCCCAGGTCTTGAATGTCTTGGCGATGTAACCCAGACCACCCTCGTTGTCGTACATGTGAGTCTGAGGATCGAGGTGTACTTCCCAATCGTCAATCTTCAGCAGACAGGGTGTTTCTGATGTCTTGCAGTCGACGAGGTAGTAACCGTCGGCCAGACCAGCGATAGAGCCCTCAACACCATAGAGATAGTAGATACCCTTGATGTAGATGCGAACACGCATGTTCCAGGGGATGAGCAGCGGCTCCAACTTGAAGAACTGGTGCTGCAGTGAAGACTGATAGGTCTCGCGCTCCTCGTAAGGGATATAGCGGTCGTACTTACCAGTGTTGACAGTCAGGTGCAGCGTGTCATTGGCGATGTTCTCCGGTTCCCAGGCAATCTCATAGAGACCGTTGGTGTACTTCTTGGGAAGGGGCTTAGAACCATTGTAGGCAGCATCACCGTAGAGCTCGGGGATAGAGTCAGCCTGATAACTGTTGGCTGTAGCCTGCACCTTGGCGGTGTTGGCGTATTCCATGCCTACGAACTCCTGATGTCCATACTCTGAGGGAGAGTAGTCGATAACGAGTCCGTCGTAGTCACCCTCACTGAGATAGGTCTCAAAATGGCGTACTTCGGCTGTGGTGGTCTGGTACGATGTGCGTCCGTCCTTGGGGAAGAACCAAACAGTCATACCGCCGGGATCCTGTGCTGGGTCAACATTGGGGTTGATGGCCCACTCACGGAAATAGTTACGCCAGTCAATGTCAAGCTCCACCTGCTTGAAGTTGTCCTGATAGACCCAGAGGTCGCGACGGCAGCCTGCAGTCGTCAGGAGCAGCATTGCTGCAGCCGTCATCGTGACGGCCTTGGTGCAGCGTTTGATATACTTGTAATTATTCATAGCAACTTGATATTTTCGGATTTACTTGTTTGACTTGGCAGCTTTTGCGGCGGCCTTGGCTGCCTCCTTGGCTGCTTTCTCCTTAGCCTTTGCTTCTGCCTCAGCAGCCTTAGCGGCTTCCTTGTCGGCAGCAGCCTTTACCTTGGCGGCCTCAGCCTCAGCCTTTGCCTTTGCCTTAGCCTCAGCCTGAGCAATCTTGTCAGCTTCCTTGGCAGCCTTAGCAGCTTCTGCGTCAGCAGCGGCCTTAGCCTTAGCAGCCTCCTTGTCGGCAGCAGCCTTAGCCTTGGCAGCCTCCTTGTCGGCGGCAGCCTTAGCCTTTGCAGCCTCCTTGTCGGCAGCGGCCTTTACTTTGGCAGCTTCCTTGTCTGCGGCAGCCTTTACTTTGGCAGCTTCAGCGTCAGCCTTCTCCTTAGCTTTTGCAGCCTCAGCCTCAGCCTTTGCCTTTGCCTTTGCTTCAGCCTCAGCTACCTTAGCAGCTTCCTTGTTGGCCTTCTCAGCTTCCTTAGCGGCCTTAGCAGCCTCCTTATCAACATTAGCTCTTGTCTTAGCCTCAGCCTGAGCTACCTTGTCGGCTTCCTTAGCAGCCTTGGCAGCCTCCTTGTCGGCCTTAGCCTTAGCCTTAGCGGCCTCAGCGTCTGCCTTAGCCTTGGCTTTAGCCTCAGCTTCAGCTAACTTGGCAGCCTCCTTGTTGGCCTTCTCAGCTTCCTTAGCGGCCTTAGCAGCCTCCTTATCGACATTAGCTCTTGTCTTAGCCTCAGCCTCAGCTAACTTCTCTGCATCCTTAGCGGCCTTAGCAGCCTCCTTGTCGGCCTTAGCCTGGGCTTTGGCGGCTTCAGCGTCAGCCTTTGCCTTAGCCTTAGCCTCAGCTTCAGCTAACTTGGCAGCCTCCTTATTGGCCTTGGCAGCCTGCTTGTCGGCCTCTTTCGCAGCCTTAGCGGCAGCCTTGTCAGCTTCCTTGGCGGCCTTAGCAGCCTCCTTATCGGTGTTCTCACCGTAGTTCAGCTTCGGCATCTCGTATTCAGCGGGTACCATGATGGGCTCCGGGTCGGGCAGTACAACGCCCTCCAGGGGATCCTGCTTAGAAGCATTAAATAGGTACGCGATAGATATGTTCGCGTGTGTAGCGCCAATGAGGTGCTTCCACTGGGTGTTCTGCCACATCAGGTGGTAGTCCTGTTCCTCCTCGTGACCAACGGGGAAGCGAGAACTGCCGAGGTAGTGACGGTACTGGGTGGGGATGTAACCGAATCCGATGCCACCGTCAACAGCCCACTGCTTGCGGCGACCCCAGCGGTGCTGGTAACCGATGTTGCAATAGAAATTGAGGTATTCACCCTGATAACCCTCGCTGCGCTTCCACTCGAAGTCGTAGTAGCCAATAGCAAGTGCGGGACCGATGTGCCAGCCGTCGAGACGATGGTGGCGCTCACGGTTACCCAGCCAGTAGCGGAGTTCTACGCCGAGGTTCAGGAACTGCTCTGCGTGTGCATTGTGTGACCAAGTCCACCAGGGGCAGAAGAACTCGCCCTCGATACTCCAGCGATTCTTCTTGCCGAGTGAGAACTCAGCCTCGATGTTCGGTGCGATGACACCCCACATCAGGAGGTTGGTCTTAAGTGCCCAAACATGGTTGAGGAATACCGGCGCGATGTAAGGCTGGCAAGGCTCGGGTACATAATATACTGTATCGCGTATAACAATAGTATCCTTGCTTGTGGGATTCTCGATACGTGCGATAACAGCCGAACCTGATGTGCGAAGCGAAGGCAAGTACTTGGTGTTGAGGATGTTCCACACACGACCGTGATCCAGCTTACGGAGCTTGGCTTCGCGCTCATCGCGTGACCATGTGTCCTCAGACGGATTTTCCTGGATAATCTTCAGGACATCGTACTTCCAAGGTTCGTTGCTGTCCTCAATGGCTTTGTAGAGGCCACCCCAACGGGCACCTTGGTTGTAGACAGAGATACGTCCCTTGAGCCAACCGAGTCTCTCGAGCAGAGCTTCTTTCAGGGCGAGGCCACGCTCTTCGCCGAGTCGGCGGTTCAGTTCGATGGGGCCTTCAGGAGAGGCTCCACTGTAGACGTCGAGTTTCAGGTACTGTGCAGGTACGTTAGCGTAAGTGGCGTTAACGTAGTCTACAAATTGGTCAATCTGCCGTTTGTTGTCGGCGAAGTTGGGATCGAGGCTGCTTATACCGACTCGATAGTGTACTTCGAGCGTGTCGCTAGCTTCTGCGGCGTGACCCTGTAAACAGGCGACGCCAAGCAGCGTAAGCAGCATCAGTGCTTTCTTGTAATAGTGTTTGTTTCCCATTATAATAGATATTTTTGAAAATTCGTTATGGTCTTATTATTGGGTTGATTCCTTAAAATCTGTGCAAATATACGACATTTAGACATATATTGTACACGTATAGCCGAATATAATCTTAAATTTAAGGAAACTTAACACGAAAATACAGTTTTTATGTTAAAATTAAGAACAGGTTGTTTAATCTTTGTTGTCGTGGCTCAAGATGGCACTCCGCATGTCCTTCAGTAAGTCGGAGGCGAAAATGAAGTCGGTGAGGCGCTTGTTGGTGCTGTGCATGATGTCGGCTGAGACACCCTGCCACTCCTTGTGTCCTTCGTAAATAAAAATGATATTTTCGCCGATGCCCATGACCGAGTTCATGTCGTGGGTGTTGATGATGGTGGTCATCTGGAATTCCTGGGTGATGCTATGCAGCAGTTCGTCGATGACGAGGCTCGTCTTCGGGTCGAGGCCACTGTTCGGTTCGTCGCAGAAAAGGTACTTGGGATTCAAGGCAATGGCACGGGCGATGGCAACGCGTTTCTGCATGCCGCCACTGATCTCGCCGGGATATTTCTGCTCAGCACCGACCAGGTTGACGCGGTCCAGACATTCCATTGCCCGTTTCTTCCGTTCACGCAGTGTCATCGAGGAAAACATATCGAGCGGGAACATGACGTTCTGAAGCACAGTCAACGAGTCGAAGAGCGCTGCCGACTGGAAAATCATGCCCATTTCGCGACGCATCATGACCTTCTCGTTTTTTGACATTGCCACAAAGTCACGGCCGTCGTAGAGCACCTGTCCGCTGGTGGGGTCGAGCAGGCCCACGAGGTTCTTCATCAGTACGGTCTTGCCTGAGCCTGACTGTCCGATGATGAGGTTCGTCTTGCCGTCCTCGAACACCGTGTTGATGTCCTTGAGAACTTCTTTCTCGTCGAATCGTTTGTAAAGGTTTTTAACTTCAATCATGACAGCAATTGTGTTAGGAAGACGTCAGAAAAGAGGATGAGGGCACTGCTGGATACGACGGCATCGGTAGAGGCTTTGCCCACATTGACGGAGCCGCCCTCGACCGTGTAGCCGAAGAAGCTGGCAACGCTGGCGATGATAAAGGCGAAGAACTGGCTTTTGATGATGCTCATCCACACGAACCAAGGCACGAAACTGTGCTGTAGGCCAGCTGTCAAGTCGTCGGGCGGCATGATGTGGCCGATGTAGGCGGTGCCGTAGGCGCCGAGGATGCCCATGCCCGAGGAAAAGATGACAAGGAAGGGCATGATGGTGAGCATGCCTAAGATCTTTGGGAGAATGAGGTAACAGGCACTGTTGATGCCCATAATCTCCAAGGCGTCAATCTGTTGTGTGACGCGCATCGTGCCCAGTTCGGAGGCGATGTTGGAACCCACCTTACCGGCGAGGATGAGACACATGATGGAGCTGGAGAACTCCAGCAGCATGATTTCGCGAGTGGTGTAGCCGGTGACCCAGCGCGGCATCCACGGGCTTTGGATGTTCATCTTCATCTGGATGCAGATGACGGCACCGATAAAGAAGGAGATGAGCAGGACGATGCCGATGGAGTTGACGCCCAACTGGGCCATCTCCTTGACGTACTGCTTTCTGAACATTCTCATGCGCTCCGGCATGGAGAATGTGCGCCCCATGAGTATCAGATATCGACCAAAGGTGGTCAGCCATTTGTGGATTAACATCTTTTTTCCTGTTTTGCATGCAAAGGTACGAAATAATTATGAATTATGAATTGTGAATTATGAATTATTTCGTAACTTTGCAGGCAAATTTATTAGATAATGGAACAAGAAAGCATTGTATTGCGTGCCGAGGGGCTCGTAAAACGCTATGGTAAGCGCACGGTTGTAAACGATGTCAGTTTCAACGTGAGACAGGGTGAGATTGTCGGTCTGCTCGGTCCTAACGGTGCCGGTAAGACGACGTCGTTCTATATGACGACAGGTCTGATTGTGCCCAATGGCGGCCATATCTTCCTGGGTGACGATGAGGTGACCACCTTTCCTGTCTACAAGCGTGCCCGTGCCGGTATCGGCTATCTGGCGCAGGAGGCTTCCGTGTTCCGTAAGATGTCGGTCGAGGATAATATCCTCAGCGTGCTGGAGATGACGGGTAAGCCCCGTGCCTATCAGCAGCAGAAACTGGAGGAGCTCATTAAGGAGTTCCGTTTGGAGAAGGTGCGCCGCAACAAAGGTGACCAGTTGTCAGGTGGTGAGCGTCGTCGTACGGAGATTGCCCGCTGCCTGGCCATTGAGCCGAAGTTCATCATGCTCGATGAACCGTTTGCCGGTGTCGACCCCATTGCTGTTGAGGATATCCAGTTTATTGTATGGAAACTGAAGGACAAGAATATCGGCATCCTCATTACCGACCATAATGTGGAGGACACCCTGTGTATTACCGACCGCGCCTACCTGCTGTTTGAGGGACGCATCTTGTTCCATGGCACGCCTGAGGAGCTGGCTGCTAATCCTGTGGTGCGAAAGAACTACCTGACGGAGTCGTTTGTGCTGCGCCAGAAAGACTTCTCGGCTTTGGAGGAGCAGCGCCGTCAAGAGGCCGAAGCCGAAGCGTCGGAAAGTCCGAGTACTCCGAGTTCTCTGAGTACTCCGAGTTCTCCGAGTTCTCCGGGAACTCCGAGTACTCCGGAAAATCCGGAAAGCCCGGAAGTCCCGGAAGTCCCGGAAAATTAAAAAACTCAAATAAATTTGGTTTTTCGCTCACTTATTCGTACCTTTGCACCCCCAAATCGATTATATAATATAATAAGGTATAAAATAGACAAAGATGAACATTCAATTTGAAGCTCCCGACAAAATCAATGGTGTGCTCACCATCACCGTCGAGAAGGAAGACTACAACGAGAAGGTCGAGAAGACCCTGAAAGACTATCGCAAGCGTGCCAACGTGCCCGGTTTCCGTCCTGGTATGGCACCGATGGGTATGATTAAGAAGCAGTATGGTGCCGCCGTGAAGGTGGACGAGATTAACCGTCTGCTGGGCGACAAGCTCATGGAATATATCCGCGAGAACAAGATTCAGATGCTGGGCGAGCCCCTGCCTAATGAGAAGCAGGTGGAGCAGGATCTGGCACAGGACGGTCCCTTTACGTTCGTATTCGATATCGCCGTCGCTCCCGAGTTCAAGGCTGAGCTGACTGCGAAGGATAAGATTGATTTCTATACGATTAAGGTTGACGACAAGCTCATTGACGACCAGGTGCAGATGTATGCCTCTCAGGCCGGCGAGTTTGTGAAGGCCGATGTCTTCAGCGGCAACGACACCCTGACGGGTGACCTGCGTCAGCTTGATAGTAAAGGCAACACTGTAGAAGGTGGTATCACCACTGACAGCGCCATGATTATGCCTGCCTACCTGAAGGACGAGAAGCAGCGCAAGCTCTTCGACAAAGCCAAGGCCGGTGACATCATCACCTTCAACCCCAAGAAGGCTTATCCCGACAACGACGCCGAGATTGCAGCCATGTTGAAGGTTGACAAGGAGCAGGTGAAGGATCTGAAGTCCGACTTCAGCTTCCAGGTGACGGAGATTCGTCACTTCCAGCCTGCCGAGGTGAACCAGGCTCTCTTCGACCGCGTGTTCGGTGAGGGTGCCTGCAAGGACGAGAAGGCGTTCCGTCAGAAGATCAGCGATATGGTTAGCGCCCAGCTGGTGCAGAACAGCGACTATAAGTTCCTGATGGACGTTCGCGCCTACCTGGAGAAGAAGGTCGGTGACCTGCAGTTCCCTGAGGCTCTGCTGAAGCGTGTCATGCTGAACAACAACAAGGACAAGGGTGCCGACTTCGTCGAGCAGAACTTCGAGGGTAGCATCCGCGAGCTGAAATGGCATCTCATCAAGGAGCAGATCGTGGCTGCCAGCGGTATCAAGATTGAAGATGCCGATCTGAAGGCTGTTGCCAAGGAGGCCATCCGCGCCCAGTTCGCTCAGTACGGTATGCAGAACGTGCCCGACGACGTGCTGGAGAACTATGCTGCCGAGCAGCTGAAGAAGCGTGAGAATGTCGATAACTTCGTTGACCGCGCCATCGACGTGAAGCTCATTGAGACCTTGAAGAAGGTTGTCAAGCTGAACGAGAAGGCTGTCTCGCTGGAAGACTTCAATAAGATGATGCGTGGCGAGTAAGCCGAAAGCATAAAAAATCAAAAAATACAAAAAAAGTAGGAAACCTTGTTGGTTTTCTACTTTTTTTTATTAATTTTGTATCTCACTAAGAAAAGAAGAATATGGACGATTTCAGAAAATATGCCACCCAGCACTTGGGTATGAACGGCCTCGTCTTTGACGATGTCATGAAGGCGCAGGCCCAGTACGTGAATCCTTATATCTTGGAGGAGCGCCAGCTTAACGTGACGCAGATGGATGTCTACAGCCGACTGATGATGGACCGTATCATCTTCCTCGGCACGCAGGTTGACGACTATACCGCCAATACCCTGCAGGCACAGTTGCTCTATCTGGACTCTGTGGACTCAGGCAAGGATATCTCGCTGTATATTAACAGTCCTGGCGGTAGTGTTACTGCGGGTTTGGGTATCTATGATACCATGCAGTTCATCGCCAGTGACGTTGCCACGATCTGTACCGGTATGGCTGCCTCGATGGCTGCCGTACTGCTTGTTGCCGGCACCGAGGGCAAGCGTTCGGCACTGCCCCACAGCCGCGTGATGATTCACCAGCCGCTCGGTGGTGTGCAGGGTCAGGCTTCTGATATTGAGATTGAGGCCAAGGAGATTCTGAAGTTCAAGAAGGAACTCTATACCATTATCTCAGAGCATTCGCATACGCCTTACGACAAAGTGTACGCCGACAGTGACCGTAACTATTGGATGACGGCAGAGGAGGCAAAGGCGTATGGTATGATTGACAATGTGCTGGTGAGGAAGTAAGTTGAGAAGTTAAGTAGTTAAGAAGTAAAGGCAAGTGAAGAAAGTATGTAGCTTCTGTGGAAGGAGCGAGAAAGAGGTCCGCCTGCTGATTACCGGCATTGACGGATATATCTGCGAGGATTGTGCGACGCAGGCCTACAATATTGTACAGGAACACATGGCGCCGAAACCCAGACCTTCGAAAGGTAAGGGTAAGCCAGCCGGTGAGGCCGGCCTGTCTAACGTCCCCAAGCCCCGTGACATCAAGGATTATCTGGATCAGTATGTCATTGGTCAGGACGAGGCCAAGCGCTACCTGTCGGTGGCTGTCTACAACCACTATAAGCGTTTGCAGCAGCCGCAGGATGACAATGGCGTGGAAATCGAGAAGTCGAATATTATTATGGTAGGCTCGACGGGTACAGGCAAGACGCTGTTGGCCCGTACCATCGCCAAGCTGTTGGATGTGCCCTTTACCATCGTCGATGCCACCGTCTTCACCGAAGCCGGCTACGTCGGCGAGGATGTGGAGAGCATCCTGACGCGTCTGCTGCAGGTGGCCGACTACGATGTGGAGGCTACGCAGCGCGGTATTGTCTTCATTGATGAGATAGATAAGATTGCGCGTAAGAGTGACAATCCCTCCATCACGCGTGATGTCAGTGGAGAAGGTGTTCAGCAGGGACTGCTGAAGCTGTTGGAGGGAACGACGGTGAACGTGCCGCCGAAGGGTGGCCGCAAGCATCCTGACCAGGAGTATATCGCTGTCGACACCCGTAACATCCTGTTCATCTGCGGCGGTGCCTTCGATGGTATCGAGCAGAAGATTGCCCACCGTTTGAATACCCGTGTCGTGGGTTATAATTCGGTACAGAATGTCCGGAAAATTGATAAGAATGAGTTGATGAAGTATGTGTTGCCGCAAGACCTGAAATCCTTCGGGCTGATTCCCGAGATTATCGGTCGTCTGCCGGTGCTTACCTACCTGAATCCGTTGGACCGCGATGCCCTGCGCCGTATCCTCGTAGAGCCGAAGAACTCCATCATCCGACAGTATGTGAAGCTGTTCGAGATGGATGGCGTCGAGCTGACATTTACGGACGAGGCGTTGAATGCTATCGTTGACAAGGCCGTGGAGTATAAGCTTGGTGCCCGCGGTCTGCGCTCCATCGTGGAGAGCATCATGATGGATGCGATGTTCGACGTGCCGTCGGAGAAGAAACAGGCGTTTGAGGTGACTGCCGACTACGTGCGGACACAGCTTGAAAAATCGCATATGAAGGCTGCCTAACGGCAGCGTGGAGCCTATGAAAGAAGGAAAGATAGATTTAAATAAAGCCCTCAAGAAATATTTCGGTTTCGATAATTTTAAGGGTGATCAGAAGGCAATCATCCAAAGTTTATTGGATGGTAAGGACACTTTCGTCCTGATGCCGACGGGTGGTGGTAAGTCGCTGTGCTACCAGCTGCCATCGTTGTTGATGGACGGTGTCGCTATTGTGATTTCGCCCCTGATAGCCCTGATGAAGAATCAGGTGGACGTGATCTCGAATCTCAGTGAGAATGAGGGAACGGCCCACTACTTGAACTCGTCGCTGAACAGGTCAGCCATAGACCAGGTGAAGGCCGACGTGAGGGCAGGCATTACAAAACTGCTCTATGTCGCGCCGGAGTCGCTGACAAAGGAGGATAATGTGGAGTTCCTGAAGTCGGTGAAGATATCATTCTATGCCGTTGACGAGGCACACTGTATCTCAGAGTGGGGACATGACTTCCGTCCGGAGTACCGCCGTATCCGTCCGATTATCAATGAGATAGGTAGTGCGCCGGTCATTGCTCTGACGGCTACTGCCACCGACAAGGTGCGTACGGATATCAAGAAAAACTTAGGTATTCTGGATGCGGCAGAGTTCAAGAGTTCTTTTAACCGCCCGAACCTTTATTATGAGGTGCGTCCGAAGACCAAGGATGTAGATAAGGATATTATCCGCTTTATCAAGCAGCATCCCTCGAAGAGCGGTATTATCTATTGTCTCTCGCGTAAGAAAGTGGAGGAGTTGGCGGAGATTCTGAAGGCCAACGAGATCAAGGCGGCTGCCTATCATGCAGGTCTCGACAGTGCCACCCGTTCGCAGACGCAGGATGACTTCCTGATGGAGAAGATTGATGTCATCGTAGCTACGATAGCCTTTGGTATGGGTATTGACAAGCCCGATGTGCGTTTTGTGATTCACTACGACATACCGAAGTCGCTCGAAGGTTACTACCAGGAGACGGGTCGTGCCGGTCGTGACGGCGGCGAGGGCATTTGTCTGGCCTTCTATAGCAATAAGGACCTGCAAAAACTGGATAAGTTCATGGAAGGCAAGCCTGTGGCTGAGCAGGATATTGGCCGGCAGTTGCTGCAGGAGACGGCGGCCTATGCCGAGACGAGTGTCTGCCGTCGTAAGATGCTGCTTCACTACTTTGGTGAGGAGTTTGCGGAGGAGAACTGTCATAACTGTGACAACTGCCTGCATCCGAAGACGAAGATTGAGGCGGAGAAGGAACTGCTGCTCACGCTTCAGGTCATCCAGACGTTGAAGGAGAATTTCCGCAGTGACTATATCACTGATTTCATTATCGGTAAAGAGACCGAAGAGATTATCGCCCACAAGCATCAGGATCATGAACTTTTCGGTGCTGGAGAGGATGATGACGATAAATTGTGGAGCCCTGTTATCCGTCAGGCGCTGATTGCCGGTTATTTGAAGAAGGAGGTGGAGAACTACGGTTTGTTGAAACTGACGTCGGCCGGCAAGAAGTTCATGAAGCATCCTACGTCGTTCATGATTGTCAAAGACAACGAGTTTGTGGCAGACGAAGAGAGTACGTCCGAGCATGAGGGAGGCACCAGTGCCCTTGACCCTGTGCTGTCATCGATGCTCCGTGACCTCCGCAAGAAAGTGTCGAAGCGCATGGAACGTCCGCCATACGTTATCTTCCAAGACGTGAGCATCGAGCAGATGGCCACTGACTATCCTGTGACGCTTGAGGAACTGAAGAATATCCAAGGCGTTGGCGAAGGCAAGGTCAAACAGCCCTATGCCCAGGAGTTCGTTGACTTGATCAAACGTTATTGTGAGGAAAACGACATCGTCCGCCAGGCTGATTTGCGTGTGCGCACAGTGGCGAAAAAGTCGATGTTAAAAGTAAAGATAATTCAGAATATCGACCGGCAGGTGGCTCTTGATGATATTGCCAATGCTCAAGGTATAGACTTTGACGAGCTGCTCGACGAGGTGGAGGCCATTGTCTATAGTGGTACGAAACTGAATATCGACTACTTCCTCGAGGAGGTGATGGATGATGACCATGTCGATGACATCTACGACTATTTTGCAGAGTCGGAAACCGATGATCTCGAGGCCGCCATCAAGGAACTTGGCGAAGACTACTCCGAGGACGAGATTCGTCTGGTGCGTATCAAGTTCATTTCGGAGATGGCGAACTGACGAATAATGAGAAATGGGAGATAAGAAGTGAGAAATGTGTGGCGAAGCGTTAAGAATTGAGAAAAACGTTTAGCTGCCTGTTAATTTCTCATCTCTCATCTCTCATTTTTCATTTTATTTATGTACCTTTGCACGCAATATTTAAAGAAAAGGTATTTTTATGGCTTCATTTATTGCAGACAAGATTGTGATGGACGGCCTGACGTTCGACGACGTCCTCCTGATTCCGGCTTATTCGGAAGTACTGCCTAAAACGGTAGAGTTGAAAACCCGCTTCTCGCGTAACATCGAGTTGAATGTGCCGTTCGTGACGGCGGCTATGGACACGGTGACAGAGAGCCAGATGGCTATTGCCATCGCCCGTGAAGGAGGTATCGGTGTTATCCACAAGAATATGTCGATAGAGAACCAGGCCCGTGAGGTGGCAATTGTCAAGCGTGCCGAGAACGGTATGATTTACGATCCTATCACGATTTCCCTGGGCTCAACTGTTGCTCAGGCTCTCAGCATCATGTCAGAGTATCATATCGGTGGTATTCCTGTCGTTGACAATGAGAAGCGTCTTGTCGGTATCGTCACGAACCGTGACCTGCGCTTTGAGCGTCGTCTCGACCGTCCTGTCGATGAGATTATGTCAAAGGACAACCTCGTGACCACCCACCAGCAGACGGACCTGATAGCCGCCGCCCAGATTCTGCAGGAGAACAAGATTGAGAAGCTGCCTGTTGTCGACAAGGACAACCGTTTGATCGGTCTGATTACCTATAAGGACATCACGAAGGCTAAGGACAAGCCGATGGCCTGCAAGGATGAGAAAGGCCGTCTTCGCGTTGCTGCCGGTGTCGGTGTCACTGCTGACACGCTGGAGCGTATGCAGGCCCTCGTAAATGCCGGTGCCGATGCCATCGTGATTGATACGGCTCACGGTCATTCGAAGGGTGTTATTGAGAAATTGCGCGAAGCCAAAATGTCATTCCCCAATATTGACATCGTCGTTGGTAACATTGCTACTGGTGCTGCTGCCAAGATGCTTGTCGATAACGGTGCCGACGCCGTGAAGGTAGGTATCGGTCCGGGCTCTATCTGCACGACACGTGTCGTCGCCGGTGTGGGTGTTCCCCAGTTGAGCGCTGTCTATGATGTCTAT
>Ga0265298_10003067_pt1 | contig 22478 bp, 20 predicted proteins | sample AusTroGonzalo_MG_3_FD_193486 | JGI IMG/M metagenome (GOLD analysis project Ga0265298, IMG submission 193486) | Bovine rumen microbial communities from tropical cattle in Woodstock, Queensland, Australia - Gonzalo_01 | ecosystem: Host-associated > Mammals > Digestive system > Stomach > Rumen ...
TGGCTCAAGAAATGAACCCTCACCAGTTGATATTCCTGGGGGAAACCATTTCCTTGGGAGCGGATGAAGGGCTTGCGCTGAAACAATCAAACTTGACAAATCAAATGACGGACGACCGGAAAGCATTGCAGCAGGCCCGTGCAGATCTGGATGCACTGGAAGCCAAGGAGGAACCGCCAGAGCCTAGTGATCATGTCAAGAAAATGGCGGCAATCGGGTTCATTGCCGGGGCGCTATTGCTGGTCTTGGTTCATGTAGTCGGATATTTTCTAAACGGCCGGCTGAAGGAAGGCAGTATTTTGACCAAGCAATATGGCGTCCCAGTTTTCGGACAATTCGCAACAAGCGGATCTCTTCATAAAGATAACAATCAGGAAGTAAGAGGCTTGGATAAGCTCTTTACTAAGTGGGAACTTGGCAGCGGAGACAAAGATCCGGGAACAATCTATGACAGGATTGCTTCCCTGATTGACGAACAAGGCAACAATGAAAAACTTCTTCTGCTCTCTACGCTTCCGGAAGAAAAACTTCTTCCGGTCAAAGAAGCACTGAGCAAACGGCTTTTCCATAGAACTATCGAGGTCAGAGGCGGGTTTCTACAGAACGGAGAAGCGGTTTCTGAAGCTGCTAAAGCAGAAGCAGTTGTTCTCGTAGAAGCAAAAAATATGTCTTTGCATAAAGAGATTGATTCTATGGCAGAAATGCTGATTATCGGCAAATCAAACGTGATCGGAGCGATCATCCTGTAAACATATTCTATAGCAAGAGGACGGATGACGTTTGTACAAGAGGAACAGACAGGGTTGGCTGAAGCATATTGATTTCATTCTCTGGGATGTCCTTATCCTTCAAGCTGCTTATATTCTGGGTTATATGATTCGTCACGGGTGGGGACAATGGCCGTATACAAGACCGGACTACAAGACCCTGGCGATCATTCTGCTGGCTGCAGATGTTTTTATAGCTATTGCCTTCAATACCATGCACAATGTAATGAAGCGGGGTTATCTGAAGGAGTTCACCGCCACGCTCAAGCATGTTGTGCTGGTGCTTGTGCTCATGTCTCTGTATCTTTTTACAACCCAGTCCGGCGACACCTATTCCCGGATTACGATCTATCTGACTTCCGTTTTCCACCTGGTATTCGGTTATTTAATCCGGATTCTCTGGAAACCGGTAGTCCGTAGGCTGAACAAAGGTAAACCTAAAAGTACCATGATCCTGGTGGCGGACGAAAACGCCGTCCAGAGGATTGTCGATAAAGCCAAGGAATCGGAGGAGTATGAATATGCCGGCCTAGTGCTCAGCAACAGGGACGGAACCGGCGAGACAATCTGTGGTCTCAATGTTGTAGCCGGCATTGACAACGCAGCAGATTATATTTGTCGAAAATGGGTGGACGAAGTTTTTATATATCCGCAGAACCTTTCAGACCTGAAAACCACATCCTATGACGTCATAGAGAATTTTATTGATGATACCTACGGAACCCGGAATCCCGAAACGAAAGAAACCGAAGAAGAAAAAATTATCCCCTCAATAAAGGAAAACCAGACTGAACAGACAGGTGTTGCCAGACTGATCGAACAATGCCGCGAAATGGCAGTCCCCGTTCATGTCCGGCTGCCTATCTCCAGCGCGGGCGGAAAAAGCTTCATGGAGAAGGTGGCGGGATATAACGTCTTGACGATGACCGCTAACTACATCAGTCCCAGTCAGCAATTCATCAAACGCGGCTGTGATATACTTGGAGGATTGGTTGGCAGCATCATCGCCCTGATTCTGATCGCCATCATCGGACCGAAAATCAAAAAAGAAAGTCCCGGCCCCATTCTCTTCAAACAAACCAGAATTGGACAGAATGGGAGGAAATTCACATTTTACAAAATCCGTTCTATGTATATGGATGCGGAGGAGCGAAAAAAGGAACTCATGACTCAAAACAAAATAGCCGATGGCATGATGTTCAAGATGGATTTTGATCCCAGAATCATCGGGAACAGAATTGTAGACGGAAAACAAGTTACCGGCATCGGTGAAAAGATCCGTTCCACCAGTCTGGATGAATTTCCCCAGTTCTTCAACGTCCTGAAAGGAGACATGTCTCTGGTCGGTACCCGCCCGCCAACCGTAGACGAGTGGGAAAAGTACAAATACCATCATCGCGCCAGACTGGCGACAAAACCCGGCCTGACCGGCTTATGGCAGGTATCCGGCAGAAGCACCATTACCGACTTCGAAGAAGTCGTCAAACTGGACACGGAATACATCAATAACTGGTCTCTTAGCTTGGATCTGAAGATTCTCCTGAAGACCGTCAAGACAGTCCTAAAAAAGGATGGCGCGATGTAAAGTTGGCATTTTCATGTAAGATTCGTATGTGGAAGTCCGGAATATTGCGAGGATCGGAGACTCCGGATACCACGGTGTGAAAAAATACGGAGATCAAGAATGATGAGCATCTTCCAAGGTTACTATTCGGATCTGAAAAAGGTCTTCCAGGTTGAGCTGGGATCCAGGACCATTACTAAATACAAATGAAATGGCTTGAATGTGTGTACTAATAGATACAAGATGGTGCGTAAAAAATTAAAACTTTGAGAATTAGGAAATGAGAATCAAGTATGACATATGCACATAATGCACATAATATAGATAGAGATGCTATTCCAACTGTAAATATTCTTGGAGTAGATATTGCTGCTATTAATATGGATTGGTTGTTGAAGTTTACAGAAGATAATATTACAGACTTATCAGGAGATTATATCTGTGTCAGTAATGTTCATACGACAGTAATGAGCTATGAAGATGAGGAATATCGAGAAATCCAAAATAGTGGAGTCTTGGCAATTCCAGATGGTGGACCTCTTAGTACGGAAGGGCGGAAACGTGGGGCAAAAAGTATGAGCCGTACAACAGGACCGAACTACATGGGAGAGGTTCTGAAGAGGTCCGCTTCTTATGGTTGGAAACATTACTTTTATGGATCCACACAGGAGACTCTTGACAAACTGAGAATTGAGCTTGAAAAAGATTATCCAGATATTCAGATAGTTGGGATGTATAGTCCTCCATTCAGACCGATGAGCGCTGAAGAAGATGACGAGATTGTGTCTGCAATTAACACTGCGTCGCCTGATTTCCTGTGGATAGGTCTTGGCGCACCAAAACAAGAAAAATGGATGTCGGAACATCAAGGAAAAGTTAAAGGTCTTATGGTCGGTGTTGGTGCAGCATTCGATTATTATGCAAGGAATATAAAACGTGCACCAGAATGGATGCAGAGATGCAATTTGGAATGGTTTTACAGATTGATACAGGATCCCAAAAGACTGTTTAAGAGATATTTCATGACAAACAGCAAGTTTATTTGGAATGCTGTGGTGAGAGGAAAATGAACGGAGATCAAAAGTGGAAAGTGCTGATGGTACATAATTACTATCAGATCCCGGGCGGAGAAGATACAGTAGTTACAAATGAAAAACGACTTCTTGAAGAGCATGGACATGAGGTTGTTCTTTACACACGGCATAATAATGAATTAAAGAGCATGAGTAAGCTTCAGAAGCTGGGCTTACCATTCACTACAATATTTAATCCGAAAACGTATAGTGAAATAAAGAAGATCATAAAGGAACAAGGAATTGAGATAGTTCATGTTCATAATACACTGAATCTCATATCTCCTGCTGTATACTATGCAGCAGTAAAATGTAAAGTTCCGGTAGTGCAGACTATTCATAATTTCCGATTTCTGTGTCCTGGAGCTACATTCTATCGAGATGGTCATATTTGCGAAGATTGTATAAACAAGGGGTTAGGATGTGCTGTTAAGCACAAATGTTATCGCGCCAGTAGAGCTCAAACACTTATATGCGTGATTAATACATGGATTCACAGACATACAGGAATTTTGAGGAAGATAAACTATATTGCTCTTACTGAGTTTAATAAGTCAAAGCTGTTGCAGCTAAACTGTATTGATCCTGAAAAGGTGTTTGTCAGACCGAATTTTACATTCACCATAGAAAATGCCTTTGGGAATAATGATAAGGGCGATTTTTTTTTATATGTAGGTAGGATAGAGGAAATTAAAGGAATAGAAAGGCTTATTCGGGTTTTTCAAAAAATTCCACAGTATAATTTAGAACTAGCTGGAGATGGGCCGCTGCTCGAAGAAATGATAAGATATACAAGAGAACAAGGAACAGAAAACATTGTTTTTTTAGGCAGAATAGATCATGATTCCGTGATGAAAAAGATGAAAATGGCCAGAGCAGTTATTGTATTATCACAGGTTTATGAGGGTTTCCCAATGACGATAGTTGAAGCTTATTCTGTCGGAACCCCCGTGATAGGATCAAATTTTGGGAATATAGGCAATCTTATTGAGGAAGGAAAAACAGGGTTTAAAACCTCTTTACAAGAAAAAGATATTATTGCAACAATTGAGAGATCAACAGAAGGTGATGACCTTACAGAGACAGTTTATCAAGTGTTTCGTTCAAAATACACAGCGGAAAATGCATATAGAGCTGTTTGCCGAATCTATGGGGAGGCTGAAGGTCGACAGTGAGTTGGGAAATAAAGCTAAAGAGTATAATTGCATATTTGGAAATGCTGGCAGTATTTGTTGTACTCAGTACTGATGGAATAATTAAGTATATATTATTCCTGCTGTGGGTTGGCATCATTTGTATTAGTTCACAAAAAAGAATACAAGCGAAGTATTTTATTATTTCCATTCCGGCCTTGTTTTGTGCTATTTGGGGAACTGGGTTGGCAATAGTTAATTCAAGTATTAGTGTAGAGACTGTTAAAGAGATAGGGTTTTGTCTTGCTCCTGCACTCGGTGTTTCATTGATTTTCTGTTGCAAGAACGAAAAAAAAATAAGAAACTATATAGATAGCATGTTTTTTGCAATAGTTACTATTTTTTTGATTAATGGGATACGAAATTTTTCGGTTTTAGATCTTATGGAATCATCATATGCCTTTATTTTTGGAGTCTACGTAATATATTATTTATATTACAAGAATCACAAACTGCTAATTATATCATCATTGTGTACACTGCTAGCTGACAAAAGGATAGTTTGGGGTGCCGTTTTTGTAGGAGTTGCTATAGTAGTTATTTTGTTTCGGAAAAAATACAACTCGAAGAATTTTTATAAGAATGCAAAGCACGTAATAATAATTATAGGAACGATTACAACAGTATGCCTGTTATTATACGTTTATCTGATTCGATCTAACTTTATGAGTGATTTCATGCTAACGCATGGAATCAATCCCATGGGAAGATTGGACGTATGGGATTGGTTTTCAAAGTATTATTCGTTTTCTCCAACTTTTATAGGAATTGGCCTTGGCAATGTGAAGGAATATTTAATCACGTTAGGGAATACATTTTTTGATCGACTCCATAATGATATACTTATGTATTATATCGAGTTGGGTTTCGTAGGCTCAGCTATATATTTCTATCTACATTTTTACATACAGATACGCTTATTGAAGCATCGCGTAATAAACTACAAACAGGTGATTATCCTAATTACATTCACGATCTATACTTTCGTATGTTATTGCACAGATAATATTAGTATTTATATACATTATCTATTTCCGTATTATGTCTTAATTTCAACGTGCATTTTCTATCCACCTGATAAGGAGAAGCATGTCAATGAAGTATTCAATCGTAACGATTTGTTACAACGCTGAAAATCAGATCTCCAAGACTATCAATTCTGTTTTAAACTTAGATTCAATAAATTATGAATATATAATAATTGATGGAAACTCTACAGATCAAACTCTTGAAATAATAGCTAGCTATGAAGACCTTTTCGCAAAGAAAGGGATTATTTATCGATATGTAAGTGAAAACGACAAGGGAATAAGTGATGCATTTAATAAGGGAATAATGCTTTCATCAGGGAACTATGTTGGATTGATAAACGCGGGTGATGCGATATGTAAGGATTCGCTGAATATTATAGATGAATTTGCAGATAATGATGATGAGATAATTTATGGCAATATTTTATGGCAAGATGAAGGGAGAGGGTATTCATATGTCAGGAAATCCCAATTGAAAGTAGGCAAGTTGAAATATGAAATGGTCATAATGCATCCATCAGTATTTGTTCTTCGCAGTCTTTATGAAAAATATGGCGGATTTCGGGAAGATTTTAAATACTGTATGGATCAAGAGCTACTTTATAGATTTTTCAAAAATGGGTGCAAATTCAAATATATTGACCGTGTGATTGCGGAGATGTGCGCAGATGGTGTAAGCGATAGAAAGGTATGGCCTGTATTAGTTGAATCGAGTAAAGTTGCGAGGCTGTATCATAAGAATAATCTAATCACGTATTTTTTTGTATTATATAAATATCTTAAAAACCGAATTGCGCATTTAGTTCGCCATATTCAATATGGCAAAAAAATAGAGAACAATTGACAAATTGCGGGGAGGTAGCAAGAATGCCAAAGCGTGACATGTTGCTTTTAAAGTGCGATAAAATTATCACAAAGGTATATAACTGTACGCGTTTTTTTTATGGAGCGAGCAAGGAGGCAAGAACTGCTTTTAAGCGAAATGAGAATCTTAATGAGAATAATGACACATGTTTTATTTTAGCTTGTGGACCGTCTATAAGGCATGTTGATTTGGATTTCGTTTATAAGCATACGACTTTTACTGTTAATTGTTTTCATCAAGGTGCCGAAGGATACGAATCAAATTATCATTTGTTCTTTGATCCTCTTTTTCAGCAAGAAGGCGAATCGTATGTCGTAGATTTTCACAAAAAATATCCAAACACAAAGATCATTATGAAATATGACAGGAAGGTGACAAAAAAAATAAATCCTGAATATTATTACATAGATGGTTGCCTAGTAGATGATGGTAAAATACATTATAATATGACGAAGAAGATGACGGGATCAATCAATGTTGTCCCGGTGGCGATTGAATGTGCAATTTATATGGGATTCAAAAAAATATATCTGCTGGGTTGCGATTTTAGTATGTATACACGAATTAAAAATCAACATTTTTATGATACGTCACTTAATGAACACAATACGATTGATGTTAGAAACAATATTGAATTAAATAATGTAGGAAATCTTATCAGGTGTGCATTTGTTCATAAACAACATTATGAAATTAATGAACTAGCAAATTCTTTAGGTGTAAAAATTTTAAATGCAACTGATGAGAGTTTAATTGATGCTTATGATTCAATTGCATATAATAAGTTGATAGAGGATTTATGAAGAAAAGTCTAGGGAAAAATTTCATCTTTGATGTCAGCTATAGAATTGTAAATGTCATTGCTCCTTTGATTACAGCACCGTATATATCGAGAGTAATTGGATCGGAAGGAGTTGGCTATCATAGTGTTGCGCAGAGCCTAACAGGGTATTTTACTGCTTTTGCGGCATTGGGAATTGTAACATATGGGCAACGAGAAATAGCATATTGCGGTGAAGACAGGGGAAAGAGATCTCAATTATTTTGGGAAATTTTTATTCTTCGTCTTATCATTACAGCAATAGTTGCAATGATTTATTGTTTCTTTATTCAAACGAAGGATGGAATTATAAAATCTCTGTTACTAATACAAGCTATAGATTTTGTTGGAGGAATTACTGATATAACATGGTTATATCAAGGCACTGAGAATTTTCTTACACTTGCTATCCGGAATATTTTGATGCGGCTTCTCGGTATTGTTTGTATATTGATTTTTGTTAAAGAAGAAACAGATTTATACAAATATGCTTTCATCGTATGTATATCCACTGTTGTTAGTAATTTTTCGATGCTGGTAGGTTTAAAACAATATGTTGGAAAACCACAACTAAGGAATCTAGAAATATTTAGACATTTAAAACCCACACTTCGTCTTTTTGTGCCGACGATTACTCTAACAGTGTACAGTTTAATCGATAAGACAATGCTATGGGATATCACATCAACAGCAAGCGCAAATGGATATTATGAACAGGCGACAAAGATAGTTACGATATTAATCACATTAGTTTGTGCTATTGGAAATGTTGCTGCCCCAAGGACAGCAAAATTGTTTGCAGATGGCGATAAGAAAGGAATTGAGTCTATTACAATTAAATCGATACTATTTACTTTGTTTTTATCAATACCTATTGTATTTGGAGTAACTGTCATTTCTGCTGATTTTGTTCTATGGTTTTTTGGAAATGAATATCAAGCCGTAGGGCCACTTTTAAGTATATTATCCATAGTTTGTGTACCTATGTCTGTGAAATACGTAATAGGAAATCAGTATTTAGTATCAACAAAAAAGGAAAAGACATACATTATGTCTTTATTGTTTGGATTGTTAGTCAATATCATATTTAATGCAATTCTTATACCGCAATATCAAGCTATGGGTGCCGTGGTTGCGTCTATTATATCAGAATTTTCGATAGCATTTTTCCAATTAATATCTTTGAGGCGGGATATAAAGCTGAAAGCAGTATCAAAACAATTAGGTCAATTCCTTCTTTCTGGGATAATTATGTTTTTAGCGATTGGTTTTTGGAAACTTAATGTTTCTAACATTCTGATGGAAATATTAATCAAAATGATTATTGGGGCTATTGTTTATTGCGGGTGCCTTTGGATTCTAAAAAACGAGACACTTATTGCACTTAAGAATAGATTTTTCCATATTCGTGTGCGATAAAGTAATAACGGAAAAGAAAAGGAGAAGTGTTTTGCATGCTCACAAATACAACGATTCTAGTTACTGGTGGTACTGGCTCCTTCGGAAACACATTTGTACCCATGACACTGGAAAAGTATAATCCGAAGAAAATCATTATCTACAGTCGGGATGAAATGAAACAATGGAATATGGCGAAGAAGTTCCAAGGTGATCCTCGAGTTCGTTTCTTCATAGGCGACGTGAGAGATAAGGAAAGACTTCATAGGGCCTTAGACGGTGTGGATTATGTAGTACATGCTGCGGCAACAAAGATTGTACCAACAGCTGAATACAATCCTTTTGAATGCATCAAAACAAATGTTAACGGTGCGATGAACCTTATTGACGCTTGCATTGACTCTGGTGTAAAAAGACTGGTAGCCCTCTCTACTGATAAGGCGAGCTCCCCCGTCAACCTATACGGTGCGACCAAGCTGTGCTCGGACAAGATTTTCATCGCGGGGAATTCCTATACTGGTGGGAGGACGAAATTCGCGGTGGTTCGGTATGGAAACGTGATGGGCTCTCGCGGATCGGTGATTCCGTTCTTCCTCGAAACGGCAAAGACTGGAAAACTTACGATTACTGATAAACGGATGACGAGATTCATGATTAGTTTAGAACAAGGGGTTGAACTAGTTTGGCACGCGTTTGACGATATGGAAGGCGGAGAGATCTATGTGAAAAAAATTCCTTCTATGAGTATTTGCGATATTGCTACTGCAGTGGATCCGAATGCAGAACAAGTCGAAATTGGCATTCGTCCTGGTGAGAAACTCCATGAACAAATGATAGGCGTGGAGGATTCACATTTCACTTATGAGTATCCGGAACATTTCAAGATTCTTCCACAGATCTGTGAATGGGGATCTATGGAATCAATGATCAAGGGAGGCGTGAAGGTTCCTGAAGGATTCAGTTATACATCGGATAACAATAAGGAATGGATGACAATTCCACAACTTAGAGATTGGATTGAAAAGAATAGAGTAAAGATCGGAAGCATCTAAATACGATTGCATTCAAATATCTTTGTTATGAGGAGATAAAATCATGGAAACGTTGGCAATCAATGGAGGATATCCAGTTCGCGCTGGCAAGATTTACTATGGTCGTCAATGGATTGATGAAGATGACATAAAGGCAGTTGCTGAAACTCTGCGTTCAGATTTCATCACATGTGGGCCGAAAGTTGATGAAATGGAAAGGACGTTAGAAGAGTATACAGGTGCGAAATATGCTGTTGCTGTGAGTAACGGAACTGCGGCGCTTCATTGTGCATGTATTGCTGCTGGTATTGGTCCAGGAGACGAGGTGATTACTACTCCGATCACTTTTGCTGCTTCTGCAAACTGTGCTCTTTATTGTGGTGCGAAGCCTGTGTTCGCAGATATCAATATTGAGACTTACAACATTGATCCACAGTCCATTCGCGAACATATCACTGAAAAGACAAAGGCAGTGGTCGCGGTTGACTTTACTGGTCAGGCGGTGGAGCATGATGAGATCCGTAAGATCTGCGATGAATACAATCTAATTTTTATTGAGGATGCGGCACATTCATTAGCCACGAAGTATAATGGCAGACAAGTAGGTTCTCTGGCTGATATGACTACATTCTCCTTTCATCCGGTGAAGACTATTACCGGTGGTGAAGGTGGGGCTGTGACTACAAACAGTGAGGAGTACTATAAGAAACTTGTACTTGCCCATACTCACGGTATCACGCATGATGAATCTTTGATGGAAGACACTCCTCACGAAGGCCCATGGTATTATGAACAGGTTACCTTGGGTTATAATTACCGCATCACAGATTTCCAAGCGGCTCTGATTGTCAGCCAGATAAAGAAGCTGGACAAGTTTGCGGCTAGAAGAAAAGCGATTGTAAAGCGGTACGATGAGGTTTTCAAGGAAATTCCAGAGCTTTTTATACAGAGAGAAATTCCTCAGTCCGATACGTGTCGTCATCTTTACATTATTCGACTTAATCTTGATAAGCTGAATTGTACACGCCGGGAATTCTTTGATGCTCTTGCGGCGGAAAATGTTCAGTGCCAGATCCACTATGTGCCGGTTTATTGGTTTCCATACTATCGGCGTCTTGGATATGAGAAGGGGCTTTGTCCGAAAGCGGAAGAGATGTATAAGGGAATCATGAGCATTCCGCTGTATCCCAAGATGACAGATCAGGATGTTGATGATGTAATACATGCCATTAAAAAGTTAGTCGTTTATTTTAGGAAGTGAGCATATGATAACAGATAAAGAGCTTCAAGGAAAGAAAATATATATACGACAGATTACTTTGAAAGATTGTACCGATGAATATGTGACATGGCTCAATAATCCCGAAGTATCACAGTATATGGAAACAAAATGGTATGATCAAAATATCGAAAGTATCAAATGTTTTGTTGAGTCACAGAGAAATAATAGTCACAGTTATCTATTTGCAATAATTCATTGCGATGATGATCGGCATATTGGAAATATCAAGATAGGACCAATACATCCGCACTATCAGCATGCTGATATTAGTTACTTTATTGGTGATACCGATTTTTGGCATAAGGGAATAGCGACAGAAGCCATAGAGTTAGTTTGCAAATTCGGCTTTGAGGAACTATACTTGCATAGAATTGAAGCAGGTGCTTATGCTTGTGCAATAGGAAGCTGGAAAGCACTTGAAAATAATGGCTTCCGAAGAGAGGGCATTTTTAGAGAGCAAATTCTTTTTAAACAAAAATATATTGATGTGTATAGATATGGACTGCTTAAAGATGAATACAAGAGGCTAAAGGATAACAAATAAATGAAGTATTGTTTGGGAACTGTTCAATTTGGGCAGGATTATGGAATTCGGGGAAGCGGTCAACCTCAGCGCGAGAGCGTGTATGAGATGCTTTCTTATGCAATAAAAAACGGAATAACGGAGTTCGACACAGCGGCTGCTTATGGTGATGCGGAAGAAGTTTTGGGTGATTATATCAGGAAGTATCCAGAAGTGTCGAAAGAAATGAGAATCGTATCTAAACTCCATCCGGAGGCTTTTTTAGAAGTTGATGAAAGAAAGTGGAATGATATTGCAGTGGAGCGGGCAAAGCGAAGTCTTGATATTCTTGGCATTGAGCACTTTTCTGCATATCATTTCCATAGACCACAGTACTTATTTAACCCAAAGGCAGTTGAGGCCCTTTATAAAGTTAAAGACGCTGGATTGACAGAAGTGATCGGTGTGTCGACTTATACTCCGGAAGAGGCAATGAAAGCTCTCGAATGGGATGAAATTGAAGCAATTCAAATTCCTTACAACGTTTTTGATAGACGACTGGATAAAGCAGGGTTTTTTGAAAAAGCAAGGGGGAAAGGGCTTCGCGTTTATGCAAGAAGCTCTTTGCTCCAAGGATTGGCACTTATGGATCCAGATCATCTTCCCGATAGAGTGGAATTTGCAAAGAATGAGTTGCTAAAATTCAGGAAAATCTGTAAAGAGTATGATTTGACGCCCTTACAGGCTGCAATTGGATATGTTTCTGAAATACAAGAAATCGATTTTGTGGTGTTCGGAGTCGATAACATTACGCAGTTAAAGGAATATATCAGCCTGGAAGATGTTGATATACCTATTGAAGCAATCAACTGCTATAAAAGAGCTTTTGAAAGCTCAGAAGAACGTCTCGTTAATCCAGTATTATGGAAGTAGGTGATGATATGAAGTATTTAGCGATGATACAGGCGAGATGTGGTTCGACCAGACTGCCTAATAAGGTATTAAAGAACCTTTGCGGGAAACCAGCGTTGCAGCGGATGATTGAGCGTGTACAAAGAAGTAAGCTTGTGGATGAAGTTATTGTTGTTACATCTATCGAAAAGAACAATCTTCCCATATTGCATCTCTGCTCAGAGTTGGGAATCCGGGTTGGAGTTGGCTCAGAAGATGATGTTTTGGATAGATTTTACCAATCTGCGAAACTTTTGAAGCCAGAGTACGTCATTCGCCTGACTGCGGATTGCCCTTGTTTTGATGCAGAGCTGCTTGATTTGGTTATCGAGACAATGGACACAGACACAGATTATTGTACTAACGCTGTTAAGGGCGAGTTTGCCGACGGACTCGACTTGGAGGTTATAAAGTATTCTGCTCTTGAGAGAGCCTGGAAAGAAGCGAATCATTCCTTTGAACGCGAGCACGTGACTCAGTACATTATCCATCATCCTGAGTTATTTAGGCTCCAGGATGTGGATTCTCCAATCGGCTACTTTGGTAATCATCGCTGGACTGTGGATGAGCCGGAGGATTTTGATGTTGTTGAGAAGATATATGAGTATTTCATAAAAACCGAAAAAGGTGAGAACTTTAGCTATCAAGATGTACTTCGTTTTATGGACGAACATCCGGATATTATGGAAATCAATAAGATGTATACTCGCAATGAAGGCCTTGAAAAATCAATCCGAGAGGATCACGTTGTGGATATAAAGGGATAAATCATAAATGATAACTTGAGGAGGCAAACTGCAATGCAATCATTTAAAAAATCGGAAGCACTTCTAGAACGAGAAGTAAAAGTATCGCCTTTGGCAGCTCAGACATTCAGCAAGTCTTATCGCTACTTTTGCCGTGGCGTGGCACCGAGCTATATGGATCATGGTGAAGGATGCTACATCTACGACGTGGATGGGAATAAGTTCATTGATTTTATGTGTGCACTTGGACCGATTACGGTTGGGTATAATGACCCCGATGTTAATAAAGCTGTCATTGATCAAGTTGGTAAGTTTGCCAGTGGATCTCTTCAGTCTGAGCTGGAAGTGAAACTTGCTGAGAAACTATGCGAGATTATCCCATGTGCTGAAATGGTGCGTTTTGTAAAAAATGGCGGAGATGCCACTACAGCTGCAATCCGACTTGCCAGAGCATTTACAGGGCGTGAGAAAGTTCTTATGTCTGGTTATCATGGCATGCATGATTGGTCCATTGGTGCTTCTGACAATAACAAGGGAGTACCAAGGGCGGTTTGTGAATTAACCACAAATTTCCCATATAATGACCTTACAGATTTGGAAAAAAAGTTGAAAGAAAAAGATATAGCAGCAGTTATTCTCGAGCCAATTCAGAGTAACGGACCGAAGGAAGGTTATCTGGAAGGTGTTAAGGAACTCACACATAAATACGGAGCGATCCTTATTTTTGATGAAGTGGTTTCCGGTTTCCATTATGCACTTGGTGGAGCACAGGAACTGTGTGGCGTTTCCCCGGATCTTGTTGCCTTTGGCAAGGGTATGGGTAATGGGTATCCCATTTCTGCGGTTGCTGGTCGTAAAGATTTGCTAGAGCAGATTGAAAAAGGAGTGTTTATTTCTACCACATTTGGTGGGGATAGTATAGCGATGGCTGCAGCACTGGCAACCATAAAAAAGCTGGAACAGCCTGGGTTTTACGACCACATTAATAAAATTGGTACAATGATTCGAGATGGGATACAGGAGAGAATAGATAAGTATAATCTGAATGATGTTCTTTCAGTAAGTGGCATGCCTCAGCACTGCGGTGTTGCGTTTGAAGGACATGGCATGCTTTCTTATCTTGATATCCAGTCGGTATATTCACAGACAATGATTCAAAACGGGATATTGGTATTTGCGATCTATTTCCTTAACTCTCATCATACGGAAGTGGAGGCACAGGCATATTTGGATGCAACAGACAAAGCATTTGCTCTCATACGTAAGGCTGTAGATAATGATAGAGTGGATGACATTTTAATTGGCGGCAAGGTTGATCCTGTATTCAAGAGGAATATAAAGTAAGTTAAAAAAATTGATTATATATTCAATTATCTCAATAATGGTAAAGGAGCTCAGCAAAACATGGAGATTCGCAAATGTAAAAAATGTGGAATTATCATGGGGACCAGACCAAATACTGTTGTAACGGGAGATATTTGCGGAGCGTGTATAAATATCGAAAAGAAAAAGACAATAAATTTTAAGGAACGGCAGGAATGGCTGACCCAGTACATTAAAGATAATAAAACACATCCCGTATATGATTGTCTAGTTGGTGTTTCCGGTGGTAAAGATAGTCACATGATTGTTAAACGTCTCGTAGAAGAGCACAACTGTAAGAACATTTTGCTTGTAAATATGACTGATGAATTTACTAAAACTCAGGCTGGTATGCATAACATCAGCAATCTTGCGGAACGTTACAATTGTGATTTAATCACATATCGTTTTAATCCAAAGACTTTTAAAGAAAAAGCAAGAGAAGGTTTGGAACAGGATTTATTTCCGTTGAAATGGTTTGAAGATCGTCTCTATAAAACACCTTTCGAGATTGCCAAGAAGTTTGGTATTAAATTGGTGTTTTATGGTGAAAACTCGGAGTTTGAATATGGTTCTGCAGACACTTTGGAAATTTTCCATCCACTCTCTGATGATGAAACCAAGCTGATTTATCTTGGTGCAATTTGGCCATATTCCATTATGGATTCCTTGAATTGCGCGAGAGAAGCCGGATTTCGAGATTTGGACTACTATAACGAATGGCAGAGGCAGGGTCAACTTGAGAACTACACTCAGATTGATAGCATAGGATACGTTGTTGCTGTATGGTGCAAATTTCCAAAGTTTGGTTTCCAGAGGGTGAGCGATATTGCTTGTCGTTTTGTGCGCGATGGAATTCTTACAAAAGAACAGGCAGAACAATACATCGCAGAAAAGGATTGGGTGCTCGACCCTGCAGCCAAAAAAGATCTCTGCAGAGCGATCGAAATAACTGAAGAGTTCTTCGATGAGTGTGTAGACAAACATGCAAACCGTGATTTGCTTCAAAAAGATGTTAACGGGCATTGGAGAAGAAAAGACTATTTTCCGCCCAAATACGGGGTATAAATTATACGTCTCGATACAAAGATATTTGAATGAAGCTATATTTATAATTAATTAGAACCGTCATGGTTGGAGGTGTGTATGATTTGTCACACCTCCAGTCTTGAATGATTCAGAGGTAATAAGATGTTTCATATCTTTGAGAAGATAAATAAAGGTGATATATACATCATTGCTGAAATGAGTGCCAATCACGGAGGCAATCTTGATATTGCTCTTCAGATTGTACGAGAAGCAGCAGCTGCCGGAACTGATTGCGTAAAGATTCAAACATACACTGCTGACAGTATTACTATTAATTGCGATAATGAGTATTTCAGGATTCACGAAGGACTGTGGGATGGATACAAGTTATATGATCTGTATAAAGAAGCAGGAACTCCCTACGAATGGCACAGAGCAATAAAGGAGGAATGTGAAAAATGCGGTGTTGACTTTCTATCTACCCCTTTTGATCCGGTTGCAGTAGATTTTCTGGAAGATCTCGGAATCGAGGCGTATAAAATTGCCAGTTTTGAATTGAATGATATTCCGCTGATCGAGTATGCAGCATCCAAAGGGAAGCCGATGATTATGTCCTGTGGCATGGCAACTCCTGAAGATATTCAAGATGCTGTTGAAGCTTGTAAAAGAATGAAAAATGATCAGATTGTTCTGCTTAAGTGTTGCAGTGAGTATCCTGCCAATTGGGAAGATATGCACCTTGGTAATATTCCTGATATGATAGAGCGATTTGGTGTTCCGGTTGGACTTTCAGATCACAGCTTTGGAAGCATTGGGGCCGTTGTTGCAGTAGCTTTAGGTGCACAGGTGATTGAGAAGCATGTGAAGATTGATGGTATCGAGAGTGCTGACAGCGCATTTAGCATGACTATCGATGAGTTTGCAAAAATGGTTCAGGATGCTAAAAATGCCAGAAAAATAGCAAGGGGACCAGACTATTCATTATCTCCAAAGGAACAATCATCAACTGTATTTCGTCGCAGCCTATTTGCAGTAAAAGATATCGAAATTGATGACGAGATCACCAATGAGAATGTACGTAGTATCCGACCAAGCAATGGGATAGGACCTAAATATCTAAGAGAAATGCTTGGCAAGAAGGCAAAGTCAGCTGTAAAGTATGGGCAACCGATATCACAAGAGTTTTATGACAAGTTAGGGTGATTCTATGGCACACACTCTAGATACAATCCAAACTGAAAGATTACTATTAAGGGGAATTGATGAAACGGATTCGAATGAAATTGTTATGTGGCGATCAGACCCAAATGTATATAGATATTTCAAATCACCACATAAGATAACTAAGGAAGAGCACTTATCATGGTACAGGAATAGCTATCTTAACAATCAGAATCGATTTGATTGGATCTGTATCGAAAGATCAACCGGACAAAAAATCGGTGTATTTGGCTTGGTAAAGGATGATATTACTGCAGAGGTGAATTATCTTCTTGCTCCTGATGCACAACATAGAGGATATGCCTTGGAAGGTGTTATGGCACTAATTCGATATGCTGTTCAGACACTGAAGGTTAAGCAGATTATTGCTGAGATACATAAGGAGAACAAGCCTTCCGTTGCACTTATGAAAAGACTTGATTTCAAAATATACAAAGAAAAAGGGGCTTTTGATTTTTATAGAATTGAGGTATAAACATTGATCCTTATAAGAGCAGATGCTAATGAGATAATTGGGACAGGTCATGTGATGAGGTGTCTATCTATTGCTCGTGCATTTGCTATGTCTGGACATGATGTTCTGTTTGTCACAGCTGATCACATGGGAGATGGATTGATTAATTCAGCAGGCTTTAAAACTGTCTGTTTAGACTCAGCGTGGACTGAGATGGATAAGGAACCTATAAAAGAGATAATTGATATGCACCCTTCAAGTCTTCTGATAGTAGATTCATACCATGTGACAGAAGATTATTTTAGAAGATTATCTAATAATATTCGATTGGCATATATTGATGATATGAACTCTGGAGTATGGGATGTAGATTATTTAATAAATTATAATATATATGGTAGCACTCTGGATTATAGTTCATATAAAACAAAGCGAACCACTCTTCTATTAGGGCCTGACTATGCTCCTCTTAGGCAAGAATTTCAAGATGTGCCAGAGCATGCTATCAAGCAGGTAACAAATGTGCTGATTTCTGCAGGAGGCTCTGATCCAGAGAATATTACTGAGAAGATAATGGCAAACATATGTCCTCAGATGTCAAATGTAAAATTTCATATAATAGTAGGAGCCTTAAATCCGTGGTTAAATAGGATTAAATCCATGGCTAAGAGAAATACTATTATTCATATTAATGAAAAACACATGGCTAACATGATGCAAAAATGCGATATTGCTATTTCGGCAGCGGGATTTACTCTTTATGAGCTTTGTGCTTGTGGAATTCCAACTATTACATATACATTAGCGGATAATCAAATGTTTGCAATAAAGGATTTTAAAAAAAAGGATATTATGATATCTACTGGTGATTGTAGGGATAATCCCGAATTTATAAATCAATTGGCAAATGATTTAGAAGACTTGTGTAATGACTACCAATTGAGAAAAGAAATATCCCTGCGCATGCAGAAACTTGTTGATGGTAATGGAGCACATCGAATTGTTCAAACATGCGGGAGTGTTTTGTATAAATAGGTGCAGGAGATAGGAGAGTAATGAATCACGAGATAAGTACAATTATATCGGTTTACAATGAGGGGAAATACATCGATGAATGCATTAAAAGTTTGCTGGCACAAATATTTAAACAGATTAAGATTGTTTTTGCAAAAAAAGAATTGCCAGACAAATTTAATGCCATTGAAAGCATCAAGGCAACAGGTTGGGAAATGGTATGACCACTTATTTCCCACAAACTTCCAATCAGATCGTCTCCTCTAACCGAATCCTTTACACGGCATCTCTTTTTGCTCGGTCCAGTCTTCTTCATCTTCAGGAGATCGGTGAGCTCCAAGCTCTTCAACCACACACAAGCTCTCGTTCCAACTTAAGTTCCTTCCTGTTTATATATGTTGTTGACGGGGAAGGGTCTTTGGTCTATCAAGGGAAGAAATATGAGTTGTTCTCAGGTTCTTGTGTGTTCATCGACTGTCAGCAACCATACAGTCACACAACTGGCAACAACCTGTGGACAATTTGTTGGATCCATTTCAACGGATCAGAGATGAATAGTATTTACCAAAAGTACTGTGATCGTGGCGGGCGGCCAGTATTCGTCCCGAGGAATATGCAAACAGTATCCAGTATACATGCTGATCTCATGTCCACTGCGATTTCGAGTGACTATATGCGGGACATGATTATCAATTCCCTTCTCTCCTCTCTCCTTGTGGAAATCATGCGAGAGTCCTGGCATCCTGAAGAAAAGAAACATGCGGCAAAAAGAGCGAGTGTGTTGGAAATCAAGGAATGGATTGACCATAACTACGCCGAATCTATTACCCTGGATGACCTTGCATCTCGTTTCTTTATAAATAAATACTACCTAACGAAGTCCTTCAAGGCTCAATTTGGAACGACGATCAACAGCTATCTGAACACGGTGCGTATTTCGCATGCGAAATCGCTTCTGCGATTCACAGACAAAACCCTTGATGAGATTGGTGAAGCTGTAGGAATATCCTCGGCGTGTTATTTTTCACAAGTATTCTCCGCGATAGAAGGGGTAAGCCCTAGTACCTATAGGAAGCAGTGGTAATCATTAATCCATCAGATATGTGGAAAAAGGATATAAAGATGAATAAAAGCCTCTATCTCTCTCAATCTTATGCTGATGCATGGGAAGATTATTCCCGCTCTCTAAAAAACAGTAACTTCCCAACTTGGGATTTCATAATTCTGACGGCATCTAATGCTCATCAAGCAGAAACGTTTCGGTTGCAGCTGGAGGGTAGAAAAGAATATATTCCGGGTAAAACTCGTGTGGCAATTATTCCCGATGAAGGCAACGTTAGGGTTGGAAGCGGAGGAGCTACGCTGAGTGTGCTGAAGTGGATGGATGCTCAAGGCGGCTGGACAGGAAAACGAGTGTTGGTTATCCACAGTGGCGGAGACAGTAAAAGAGTGCCGCAGTATAGCGCGTTGGGTAAGCTGTTCAGCCCTGTGCCTCATGTGTTGCCGGACGGACGGAGCAGTACTTTGTTCGATGAGTTCTTGATCACGATGTCCTCTGTACCGAGTAGAATAAGGGAAGGCATGCTTCTTCTCTCAGGCGATGTTCTACTCCTATTCAACCCTCTTCTAATTGACTGGAATGGGTCGGGGGCGGCAGTTATTTCTTTTAAAGAGAATGTTGAAACTGGCATAAACCATGGTGTGTATTTGCGCGGAGAAAATGGGAATGTCAGAGCATTCCTGCACAAGCAGTGCGTTGAAAAACTAACTGCCATTGGTGCGGTGAACGAGAATGGCGATGTAGACATCGACACAGGGGCAATCTTGTTCGGTACGGATGTCCTGTCCTCCTTATTTTCTTTGATTTCCACCAATTCCACTTTTGATTCCGATAAGTACAATGCTTTTGTAAATGATAAGGTACGGTTGTCTCTCTATGGTGACTTCCAATACCCAATGGCCACGGATTCAACGCTGGAGCAGTATTATAACGAGAAGCCGGAAGGTGAGTATTGCCCTGATTTGATAACTGCTCGCACTGCTGTGTGGAACGCTCTGTCGTCTTACAATCTAAAGTTACTCAGATTGGCTCCTGCCAAGTTTATTCACTTTGGAACAACTTGGGAAATCCTGAAGTTGATGAATTCAGGTGTGGATGAGTATAAAGAGCTGGGCTGGAGCAAGCAGATCAATTGCTCAATGAGTACTGCTTCCGGCTATAATTCTGTGATTTCTTCTCGCGCTACTGTTGATCCCTCTTCATACCTCGAAGTCTCCTATGTCCACGGATTCTCAAAGGTCGGAAAAAACTGCATCCTGTCCTATATCGATGTATATAATCAGACGGTCCCGGATGATGTTGTACTTCATGGCTTGAAGCAGTCAGACGGGAAGTTTGTGGTTCGCATTTATGGAACGGAGGACAATCCGAAAAGCAATCTGCTCTTTGGTAAACCGCTGCCAGAATCTATGGGATCTACTCTATGGAACGCTCCTATTTATCCAGAGAAGAATACCATAGATGAAGCAGTTGCAGCGGCTCTGAAGCTTTATGATCTTGTTGTCAATGACCGCTGGAATGAAATAGAGCAAGGGAAAAGCTTATCTTCCGGTTTCAACAAAGCTGATCCGGAAGCGATCATCGCGTGGAATCAGCGCATGGCAGAACTTGTGGCGATGAACAACATTGCAGCTCTGATTCACAACAATCAACCGGCAGTGTCGGGAATGCTAAGCAAGCCACTAACAAAAATTCAAGCTGAGTGGTTGAGTTCTCACATCGCCCGGGCCAACTTCAGCGAAAAGATGCGCCTGTATTACTATATGGGTATGGCGACGAGAAATGAGATTGAGGTCAGCAAGGCATTCTCTTCTCTTTCTGAAGCGATCCTCGAAGAAACCCTGGAAGGACTTCACGAGAACAAAAGTGCTAGAATTGCCAAAGATGAACATATGGTGGCCCTTCCTCTTCGTGTAAACTTCGGTGGAGGATGGAGCGATACACCTCCGTATTGCATGGAGCATGGAGGGACAGTTTTAAATGCGGCAATTCTTCTTTCAGGTCAAAGGCCGGTGAATGTTAGCCTGAGGAAGATCGATGAGCACAAGGTTGTATTCGAAAGCCGAGATATGGATGTACATGGGGAGTTTAGTTCTATCACGCCTCTCCAATCCGTTGGTGATCCTTACGATCCCTATGTTCTTCAGAAAGCAGCATTGCTGGCAACTGGCGTGATACCAGCATCCGGAGGCGATCTGGAAACGGTCCTTAACAGACTCGGAGGAGGGATCTGGATCGACACAGAGGTTGTGGACGTACCGAAAGGGAGCGGTTTAGGGACAAGCAGTATTCTTGCAGCTGCATGTGTAAAAGGGATCTTTGAGTTCCTGGATATTGCCTATACTGAAGATGATCTGTATTCAACCGTTCTCTGTATGGAACAAATCATGTCTACCGGTGGTGGTTGGCAAGATCAGGTTGGTGGTGTGACGGACGGGATCAAGTATATAACGAGCAGGTCCGGCTTGAAGCAAGAAATAAAAGTACAGCATGTGGTTCTTGATAAGAAAACCTGGGATGAGCTTAATAAGAGATTCTGCCTCATTTATACAGGTCAGAGACGATTGGCCCGTAATCTTCTTCGAGACGTAGTTGGTCGTTACATTGGCAATGAACCAGATGCGGTATATGCTCTTAACGAGATTCAAAGAAATGCTACGCTTCAGCGGTTTGAATTGGAACGCGGAAATGTAGATGCTTTCGCAGAGCTACTCAGCCGACATTGGGAATTGTCAAAGTTACTGGATGAAGGGTCTACGAACACCCTTATTGACCAGATTTTCGATGCCTGTGATGATCTGTTGGTCGGAAAGATGATCTGCGGTGCCGGTGGTGGAGGATTTCTACAGGTAGTGTTGAGATCCGGGGTGGAGAAATCAGACCTCCAGGCTCGATTGAAATCTATATTCAGTGATACAGACATTGGCGTATGGGATTGTGAATTGGTGTAATTGTTATGATCACGAAAGCAATAGAAAAGATTGTCCGGGAAGCTGGAAAAATGATTCTGGAAGCACGTGTGCAGGCTACAGATATTCATCAAAAAGCTGGGCCAGCGAACTTTATGACGGACTATGATACAGCTATCCAGCAGTTCTTGATATCTGAACTCAGT
>Ga0265298_10003068_pt1 | contig 22469 bp, 15 predicted proteins | sample AusTroGonzalo_MG_3_FD_193486 | JGI IMG/M metagenome (GOLD analysis project Ga0265298, IMG submission 193486) | Bovine rumen microbial communities from tropical cattle in Woodstock, Queensland, Australia - Gonzalo_01 | ecosystem: Host-associated > Mammals > Digestive system > Stomach > Rumen ...
TGGCAGGGGCAGAAGGACTTGAACCCTCGGCACGCGGTTTTGGAGACCGCTGCTCTACCAACTGAGCTATACCCCTACTAATTAATTACATTTTATCAATGCAACATAATAATTATATCAAAAGAGCAGCAAGCTGTCAATACATTTAAAAAATATTTATTTTTTAACTTATTTTTCTTCCCTCATAAACAACCGCTGCATAAAAACGCCGCAAGGTATTTCCGGACTTTATTCTAAAGCCCCAAACAGAAAAAGACTTTACCTATCATTATTCCGCAGCAAGTTTCAGTGCTTTCAGGACCTTCTTCTGTACAGGGAATCTCCCCCAGCGAGGACAATTCTTGTCATACAATTCATAAACCGCAGAAGCATCCTCACCGGAAAGCATATCTATCAGTTCAAATGTAAAGCCATGTACCGCATTCATCAGCCAATAAGCACTTAAAAATTCCTTATGTTCTTTCTGAGCGCTGTAAACATATGAAAGGACTTCTCTTATTTCCGCAGAATCAGGCTTTGATAGCGCATATTCCCTAAGGAGCTTTTCCAGCTTATCAGAAAAGCATTCGTGGCATGGAGCGTCCGATATCTTCTTACCCATACCGAACAGTCCGTCCCCGATCTTTTTCTCTTTTTCAAGCTTTTGAACCTGTGCGATATACTCTCCATAAAGCCGCTTTATCTCGTCCAGGATCATATACCTCTCCCCTTTCAGACAGTCTCGCTTCCTGACGTATCGCTTTCTGCGCTGTCCTCTTCCTCAACCGCCTCTGCTTCTTCAGCTTTATCATCAACTGAATTATCGTCTTTTATCTTTGCTTCATCAAGGTCAGAAAGGAACCTTTTTCTCGAATAGACAACAAACGCTATAGCAACTGCCATAAAAATTCCGCCGATTATCCAGCACCATGTCTTGCTCATTGAGGTATCCTCAGCAGATGATATCTTGAACGCGATACAGCAGATATAAAGGGCTACTGCCATTCTCAGCACAACTGCCTTATAAGCTCTTGAACGCTTTTGCTCATCATATTTTACCTGATCCATGATTTATGACCTCTCCATATCTATACATATTACGGCCCGGAGTTCCCCATTACAACTCCGAGCCGTGTTCTTATTTTTAGCCGGCCTTACCGGTCTTTTTATTGGATACAACATCAAAGATAACAGCTATAAGAAGAACTGCACCCTTGACTACATACTGCCAGTTATTGTCAAGACCTTTGATCGACATACCCTGGTTGATAACACCGAGGAGTATAGCTCCGACTACAACGCCGCCTACGGTACCGCTTCCGCCGTATGCAGAAGCTCCGCCTATGAAGCATGAGCCGATAGCGTCCATTTCAAAGGAGTTACCTGTATCGCCGTTTACAGAGCCTACACGGGCTGCAACGAGGAGTCCTGAAAGACCTGCAAGGAGTGACATAGATGTATATGCCAGGAAGTATACCTTATTGGTATTGATACCTGAGAGCTTTGTAGCCTTCTCGTTTCCGCCGACAGCGTAGAAGTAACGGCCGAAAGCAGTCTTTGAGGTAATGAATGCATAGATGAATACTACTGCGAGCACCCATATAGCCATTACAGGTATGCCCTTATAATGTGCAAGCTTCCATGTGTAAGCGAGCACAAGAGCGTCTATGACGATTATCCTTGCGAACTGAGATATGGCAGATGCCTGCTTGTAGCCCTTCTTTGCCTTCTTTACACGGTTCAGTACAGTTACTGCAAGAAGAACAGCGGCAATGATCATACCAAGAATGAAAGCCGACCACTTTACTTTCTGTGTATCAACTCCCGGTATCTCGATATAAGAAGCAAAGATATCAAGGAATCTCTTTCCGACACTGCCCTCTGTCTGAGGGATAGCGATAGTCTTTGAATCAAGTATCGCACGTCCGAAACCTCTGAACAGGAACATTCCCGCAAGGGTACAGATAAACGGAGGGATATGTATGTATCCGATCCAGAAGCCCTGCCACATACCGATGATACAAGCGAATACAAGACAAAGCAATATAACGACTATCGGATTCATACCGTGCTTGGTCAGCATCTGAGCTGCTATAGCGCCTATGAGGCAGACAGTTGAACCTACTGAAAGGTCGATGTTACCGCCGGTAAGGATACACATGAGCATACCGCAGGCAAGGACCAGAACGTATGCATTCTGTATCAAAAGGTTTGAAAGATTCTGTGGATAAAGGAGTCGTCCCTCTGTCCATAGAGAAAAGAATATAAATACAACGACCAGCGCAATGACCATCGTGTATTTTTTTATGAATGTTTTAGCGTTCATATTAAACTCCTTCGATCATTATTTTTTATCGGACTGAAGGATAGCTGACATGATCTTTTCCTGCGTTGCTTCCGAAGCAGGCATCTCTGCCACCATCTTGCCCTCGTTCATAACGTATATACGGTCGCACATACCAAGCAGCTCGGGCATCTCGGAGGATATCATTATCACGGATTTCCCCTGTGCCACAAGGTCGTTCATTATGCAGTATATCTCATACTTTGCACCGACGTCGATACCTCTTGTAGGCTCGTCAAGGATAAGCACCTCGGGATCGGCGAACATCCATTTGGAGAGCAGCACCTTCTGCTGATTTCCTCCTGAAAGATTGCCTACCGCCTGCTGGACAGAAGGCGTCTTTGTGCGCAGCTTTTCCTTGTAGTCGTCTGCGACGGCATTTTCCTTGTTGACATCTACTATGCCTTTTTTGCACACCTTTTCAAGACGGGACAGCGTAATATTCCGGGCAATGCTCTGTTCAAGGATAAGACCGTTGCCCTTTCTGTCCTCGGTAACGTATGCAAGTCCCGCCTCGATAGCGTCACGGACGTTCCTGAGATTCTTCTCATTGCCGTCGATCTTCAGGTCACCGCTTATATTGGTACCGTATGACCTTCCGAAGATAGACATTGCGAGCTCAGTACGTCCCGCGCCCTGCAGGCCGGAAAAACCGACTATCTCGCCGCGGTGAACATTGAACGATACATTGTCAACGACCTTTTTCTCATTATATATCGGATGGTGAACGCTCCAGTTCTTTACCTCCATGCCGATCTTGTCGCTTACGTTATGCTCACGTGAAGGATAACGGTCGCTGAGTTCACGGCCGACCATTCCGCGTATGATACGTGCTTCGTCGATATTATGACCTTCATTGTCAATGGTCTCAATAGTTGAACCGTCACGAAGGACTGTTATCTTATCGGCAACGTATGAGATCTCATTGAGCTTATGGGAGATAATGATCGAAGTCATACCGTCCTTCTTGAATCCGAGAAGGAGATCAAGGAGCATTTTTGAATCCTCTTCATTGAGAGAAGATGTCGGCTCGTCAAGTATAAGCAGCTTTACGTTCTTGCTGAGCGCCTTTGCTATCTCAACAAGCTGCTGCTTGCCGGTACCGATATCCTTTATGAGAGTGGTCGCCTCTTCTTTAAGACCGACCTGCTTCATATGCTCTCCTGCTTCATAGTAAGTCTTGTCCCAGTCTATACCGAAACGGCCCTTGCGCTCGTTTCCGAGGAACATATTCTCACCTATGGAAAGCTCCGGGATCAGCGCAAGCTCCTGATGTATTATTACTATTCCCTTTTCCTCGCTGTCATGCAGCGTTTTGAACTGGCAAACCTCGCCGTTATAAACGATATCACCGGAATATGTTCCGAAGGGGTATGTGCCGCTGAGTACATTCATGAGCGTAGACTTGCCGGCACCGTTCTCACCGACGAGAGCGTGTATCTCTCCTGGCTTCACCTGGAGATTAACATTATCAAGGGCTTTTACGCCGGGGAATTCCTTAGTGATATTTTTCATTTCGAGAATAAATTCTGCCAATTATATCCCTCCTTTACCATGTCTGACAAGCTTTTCGCAGCTTGATACAGGAAATATTTCCCGAATGCGCCTATTTCATTCAGAAAAAGGGGCAGACTTCAGCCGCCCCCCTTTTCAGACATTATTCTTTTTTATTGTTCAATCAGGTTGTTGAAGCTGTTGACTCAAGGTACTTGTTGCTGCTGTCCCACTTGTAAAGACCTGTATCTACAAGCTTATCCAGTGAATCCTTTGTGATTACATAAGGAACGAGGAGGTATGAAGGAACGACCTTGACCTTGTTGTCATATGTTGTTGTATCAAATGTAGCTTCAGCAGAGAGGCTGAGGCTTCCGTCAGGTGTCTGACCGGAAAGGATAGCCTTTGCAACGTCGAGAGTAACGCCTGCTTCGTCGCTTACGTTTTTATATACTGTCATTGACTGCTTGCCGTCAACGATGTTCTGGAGGTTAGCGATATCGCCGTCCTGACCTGTTACGATAGGTGCATTGCTTCCGCCGTAGTCCTGAGTGATAGCCTGAGCTACACCAAGAGCTGTTGAGTCGTTTGAGCAGAGAGCAACGTCGAGCTGTGTACCGTCTGAATAATATGAAGCAAGAGTGTTCTGCATATTCTCAAAAGCCTTGTCTGTTGACCATGTAGGAGTTGCAACCTGCTCGAATGTGGTCTTGCCCGAAGGAACCTTGAGCTTGCCTTCGTCGATGTAGGGCTTGAGAACGTCGAATGCTCCGTTGAAGAAGAAGCCTGCGTTATTGTCTGCAGGGTCACCTGCTGTGAACTCTATATTGAAAGGACCAGCCTCGCTGTCGAGCTTGAGTGCGTCGCGTACATACTCACCCTGGAGCTTACCAACTGTATAGTTATCGAATGATACATAGTATGAAACAGCGTCTGTATTCATGATAAGACGGTCATAAGCGATAACAGGGATATCTGCTGCCTTAGCGTCAGCCAGTGTCTGAGAGAGAGTCTCACCGTCGATAGCCGCGATAAGAAGAAGGTCTACCTTATCAGCGATCATTGACTGGATATCGTTGTTCTGCTGCTCTGTTTTATTATCTGAATACTTCAGGTCAACCTTATATCCTGCCTCCTCGAACTGAGCCTTGAGGTATTCACCGTCACGGTTCCAGCGCTCGAGAGACTTTGTAGGCATAGCGATTCCGACTGTCTTGGAGCCGCTGCTGCTTTCATCAGCCTTTGTTGTAGGAGTATCGTCAGCCTTAGCTGTTGTGGTTGTTTTGGTTTCGTTGTTACTGCTGCTATTGTCATTTGTGGTCGAATTGTCACCACATGAAGCAAGTGAGCCCAACATCACCATAGTAGAGAGAACTGCAAGAAACTTTTTCATTAGATTTTCCTCCTTAAATGTTAAAATTAATATGTGAAAAAATTGTTGCCATACATTAACAAATAACTTATACTAATACTTAGTATTTTACACAATTCTGCCTCTCATGTCAATACGTTAAATGTTATCTTTGGTGGATTGTATAATACAGCAGCAATAATTATGTACAAAATGCCAATTGACTATCTCTGCGATATCACTTTTGTGCCATTTTTTTAATAAACCGTACACAATTAGCGCACCGAAAACATATCTGCGCCGTAGTTTTGGCGGTTTCGTCATCTGCAACAAAGAAAGAGGTCCGGAAATCTGTCCGGACCTCTCATGTATCAATAAAGCCTCTTTTTTCTCCGTCTTATCAGCACCGCAGCAGCACCCGCAAGCAGCGCAGCCGCTCCGCAGCTCACCTTGAACCATGTCTTATGGATGAGTATCCTCATTCCGCTCGTGGTAACAAGTATATTTTTGTAATTGAATTCACGCTCATTGTCAGCCATATCCGTAAGGACCACCCTTATATCATGGGCGTGGCTCGCGTTGGATATTTCAAATGAGCACTCGTCACCGTAATAGCTTCTTCTGATCTCCTTGCCGTCGATATATACCTTTACGTTCTTGAGCATGATATTATCCGATACAGCAAGCCGTGCAGTAATGCTTTCGTTCTTGTAAGCCGTATTCTCGGAGAAGTTAAGTGGTATACACAGAGGCTGCGTCTTGTCGATGTAAAACTCGATATCAGCGTCCTTTTTATCGGAATTGCTTATATTGATATTTCCCGCCTCGTCCCTTGAATGTATGGAAACTGAGTATTTTGCGTCCCTTTCAAAGTTCTTGGCGAATACCGTATATGTATACTCCGACCACTCATCATCTCCGCCGCGGTATTTTACGCTGTAATCCTCGCCTTCCTTCAGCTCCACCATGTCCGAATCCTTTGTGATGAAAACGCTCTGGTGAGCCGCATGGGCGTCCGGATTCCTCTCAACTATCACGATATCCTGCTCCCTGGAAATAAATCTTCCGCGAATGCTTCTTGTATCCTGATCTATCTCAAATACCGAACCGTACCTGTTGACGGAGAACCTGAAATCCTTCTCTATCTTGTTATCGGCGTTATCCCTGGCACTTGCTTTTACCTTGTAGATATCGTCGTTTTCTTCTTCATCGGGGATATTGTCAAAAACATACTCATATCCGCCGGAGACCTCGTTCAGCTTTCCTCCGAGGTCAATGTTACTACCGCGGTTCGCGCCGTCCACCTTTACCCTGATGCTGTCCTTGTTGATATTAGTATCCTCAAAGACGATACGGGGTCTTATCTCAGAACCGTTGTAGGATCTCTGCACCTCTCCCGCATCTATCGAAGGCTTCGCCGTATCGACACAGAATCTGCCCGTGTAGGTCTCAAGAGGATTTCCGGCTTTGTCCTTACCGGATATCCTTACGACGTACTCGCCGTCCTTATCGAAATCCACTGATGATGTGCTTTCCCTGCCCGCTGTCTGCCATGAGGAAAACGCAGGGAATCCGTCGGTACCGCCGTTATAAGTGCCGCTTACCTCTATCAGCTGCGGATCGAAATTGCTGTCCGTGATCGTGAATACAGCCCTGACAGCCTGATTGTAGTAATGATCGTTGGCGATACTGCCGTCAAAAGCCTCCTTCAGCACAGGAGCGGTCATATCTATGATGAAGCTCTCATCAACGACATTTGACTCCCAGTCACACCTGTCGGTGCAGCTGATCTTCATAACATAATCTCCGTCAGTATCGAAATCCCTGACAGCACTGTACACCGCGCTGTCTGTGCCTTCCGTACCGCCTGTAAGCTTCCATTCAAGCTTCTCCTGCACACCGTTGACAGTAACGGACACACGCTTCTCGTCGAAGTTGCGCTCGTTCACTTCTATTACAGCGTGACGTCCGGAGCTGAATATCTTCTTGCCGGGATCCGCACCGTCTGAAAACTTCACACTGACCTTCGGAGCAGTTTTATCTATGCTGAGTCCTGCTTCCGTCAGCTCAGCAGTATTTCCGGCATTGTCAGTAAATCTGAGCCCAATACTATTACCGTTTGCGTTTTCGGAAACAGTTATTTCCCGCGCGACTTCTGTAACGAGCCCGTCGATTATGGCATTTCCCGGTATTTTCCACTCACCGGCACCATCCTGATTGACAACTGTTTCAGCAGCATTTCCCGGAGCTGACAGGTCTATTCCGGCGATACCCGAAAAACTGTCCTTTACAGTGAGCTTTGCGCTGACGTCTGACCTGTAAAGAGGCTTTCCGTCTGCGTCGGTATATTTTGTTTCAGGCAGCTCGATAAGTACAGAAGATGTTTTTCTGTGCATATCGTAGCTTTCTGTTATTATGCCGTATGATTCAGCTTCGGAAGAAACCTTGGACACATTGCTCTCAGCCTTTGCACGTACCCTGCCCTTGAAATCTGCCGGTATGTTCAGTACAAAGTTATTATTGTGCGGAGTTGCCGAATTATCAAAAGTTTCGGTCCTGACAGTATTACCGTCACTGTCAAGGAACGTCACTTCCGCGCTTCTGATACCGGAACTGTGTGTTCCCTCGTCAACAACTACCCTGAGTTCCGTTCCGCCGTTCGCAAAAACGTCATATCTGAAATCGCCGCTGCTTATAATGTTCCTGCCCCTGACACTGATCTCCGTCACCTTTGGCACAGAGCTGTCAAGGAATATATCCCTGCCTGCGATAACGCTGGTTTTGCCTGCCAGATCGGTGGCAGAAAGCCTGATGTTTATACTGCCGTCTGAGTTAAGTGTATGCTCTTCGCCCAGAGGAAGCTCTGTTTCACCGCATATAAGCTTTGCGGTAAAGCCTTCCGAACCTTCACCTTTCGCAAAAACGAGCCGGTAGTCACCGTTTGCGAGCTTCTCATCGTCGAGACCGTCTGCGGCTGCATCAATAACGGACATCTTACCGTTTATTTCAATATTTAATGCCGCGATACCGGAGCATATCTCAGGATTTACATCCTTTGCACTTACGGAAAGAATGATATCCGAATATTCGCTGAACCATGTCTTTGTACCGCTTGCTGTTTCCTCGGTATAGGTCTTTTTCCTGTCGGAAATATCCTTAATGCCGCATACCGGCTTTTCGTTATCTATGATGAAGTAATACCTGTCACCGTTCTCGCTGCTCTTCCATGAGGACTTGTTCTCCATCATGTCCTCGCTGTCGATAATGACCGGTATCTTACTGTTTCTGCCTTTAAGGTCACTTTCTGATATCCTGCATGAGAAGCTTCCGCTGCTGTGGTCGTATTTCATAGGGATACCGTCTGTTCCCTCGCCCAGACGAATCTTTACGTCCTTTACTCCGGAACCTTTCTCATCGTCAGCGTAAACGCTGATATCAGTTCCCGCCTTCAACACGAAGATACTGCTGCTTCCCCGCACATTCGGAGCACCGTTCAGCTTTATGCTGTCGTCCTTTACAACAGGCGCTTTGCCGTCTATCATAACATGGGCTGTAACTTTATCGGTGCTGACGTTGAAGCTGTTGTCAACTGCAAAAATATTGATATCCTCTTTAAGAACAGAGTTTTTCATTTCATCGTCAGCCGTGAAATTTACTTTGAACCTGCCGTCAGAGCTGAATGAGAGCCGTGGGATACAGTGTGAATCAGCTGTCTTGTTTTTATCGGCAGTTATATATTTCTCCAACAGTGCGTCGATATCCGAAGCGCTTGCTGTAAGTCTGCTCACAGAGGCTTTGAGTTTATTTACAGCTGCTTTCTTTTCATCATCTTCAAGCTCCTCCGACTCACTTGCAGCACTGAGCTTTGCCTTTTCAGCAGTTATCAGAGCAGAATAGTATCCGCTTATATCGTTTCTCAGTCCTGAGGCGTCTGTTCTGAGCAGCTCCCTGAAATAACCGTAGGTATTCTCATAGTCCGAATACTTTTCCGACACCTCATCAAGTCTGAACTCGGAAAGCTCATCTATAACAGCAGCTTCCGCCAGACGCATATCCTCGGTCTCAATATACGGTTTAAGGTTATCAACATCGCTCCAGCCCTTTTCAGGTCTGTCAAAACGGTAATTCTTCACAATTATCGAAGCTATTTCCCTGCTGTCCTCTGAATCCGCATTTATGAACCTGTCATATATGTTCTGAAGCTCCTTTTTATCATAATACGAAAGCGAGCTTGCATCATTTTTGAACTCTTCCTTATCAGTTACCGTAAGTTCTACGTCAAGTCCGTTTCTGCCTGACCAGCTGCTTGTACTGTCAGCTGAGGTATGCACGGAGCTTATCCTGGGAGCTGTCCTGTCCAGATAGAAGCATATGCTGTTTTTCAGACTGTCGGTATAATTTCCGTCCTCTCCGTCAACAATGTTCCTTACAAGAATGAATCCCGATCTATCGAGATCATCGATAGTCATAACTATCTTCTTGTTCTTGTCCTTCAGCACATAGCTGTCCGACTTCAGAGCGCCGTTTTTCAGTGTGTTTATGATAGCTCTCTTGTTCTGGAAATCATCACCGAACTTCATAAGCTCGATTGACGTATCCATAGATTCTATTGTATAGCAGTTTTCGCTCCTCTGAACTATGCTGCTGTCTGGCTTGTAGATAAAGGCATCATCGTCGCCGCTCTTAGTGAACTTCCTGTATATCAGGGTAACGGAAGTCATATCATCCCTGTAGCCCAAACTGATGCAATTATTCTTCTTTTCAAGCTCTGTGAAGATGTTCTGGTATATATCATTTTCAGCGCCTGCGTAAATATAGCTGTTCAGGAAACGGTCCTCGTCGCAAAGCAGCGGCACTTCATAGGTAAAGCCGGCGTTTGCGGCTCTGACGGGAACATAATATGTATCCTGAACATCATCGCTTCCCTCATATTTCACGATGACTCTTACCGATTCATCAACACCCGAGACAGTCAGCTCGATATTGTTCTTGTATCTGAACTCTTCTGCTTCAAGTATATTATTCAGTTCAAGCACGCCATTTTCGTCCGCACTGAATAATTTCTCTGTTCCGCCGCTCTTTACGTTAAAGAAGCACTTCTTTGTATCGGAACCCGATCTTACAGACAATGAATCAATATCGCTCCATCTGACAGTATATCTCTGATTGCCAGAGGGATACCTTTTACCGCCGCCTTCAAGGGTATAATCGGTATTTGAAGACAGATTCAGCACAAAGCATCTCGGAGCAACGACTATATCGCTGTTGCCGTTATTCTTCAGGACATACTGATCGTTTTCACGGCTTTCTCTTCTGAGCTCCGCACTTTTTTCAAGCTTTACGCTTAAAGGAGCAGAACCGCCGTTGACTGTAAACAGGTAAGACGGAGTTATTGTCAGCTCTGAACCCGCCTTGTAGTATTCAAAGTTTCCCCTTGTTTCCTTGCTGCCAGCCTCTTTGGGCGATACAGTTATCGAATCATCGGTATTGTCATTCCTGTCGTGGATCAGGGAATATTTGTAATATACAGTGAAATGGAGCTCATCATCAGTTGATGTTTCTTCATTGAATATAAACAGGTACTGATTTGAGATAGCCCATACGTCGTCCTTATTGATCTCCTGATCCGCAGGAACAGTGCAAAGCTTCTCATGATCTCCCGAAACGATCTCGTTCGGTCCAAAAAAGTATCCTCTGAATACACTGCCTATAAGGAAGCTGGTATCCGTTTCGTTTATATCCGCGTTATCTGCGATAAGTCTGTAGGTCTTTTTTGCAGCCGTTGTGACGGCAGTTGTTGCAGTGGTCTCGGCAGTAGTGACAGAGGTAGTTGTTACAGTAGTAGTTTCAGCAGTAGTAGTATCATCATCGTTACCGTCCGGATCAGGCTCTTCGGGAGCTTCCGGTTCTTCCGGAACATGGCTTCCGGGACCTGCCGGCGGAGCAGCACCTTCGTCGGGAGCTTCAGTTATCCCATGATCGTCAGTCTGAGCCGCAACAACAGCCGACACCTCTGCCGCAGGCAGTACGCACATGGAATGCGATAAGAAAACGAGAGCAGCCACAAAGGCGATCTTTTTCCTGAAATCGAATATCCCGTTATTCACTTTGATCTACCTCCTCTTCTCAATATAAGCACTACTGCCGTTCCAAGTTCGAGCAAGACTGCGATAAGCACCGGAACGAGCATACTGTTATGTTTTTTCTCATCATCAGCCGTCTGTTCGGGGATCTCCTTAACTGCCTCAGCTGTTGTTCCCTGTGCCTCCGGAGAATCGTAGACCTCAGGCACGACAGTTTTCACCGCGGTATCCTTCTTTGTCGTCACCGCAGCCGTACTGACAGCAGATGAAGTCTGCTCCAGTACCGTGGTCGTTTCGGAAGTGGCAGTTTCCACAGCTGTTTCCTCACGGACAGGTTCCTGCTCCTGAGCTGCTGCGGTATTTTCCTGAACGGCATTATTATCCGTTATAGTTATACTTCCGCCTTCAAGGTCAGAGAAATACTCCTCATAGAAGCGAGCCGACCTTTTATTGTAGGTATCGATAAATATCTTTTCATCGGCGCATTCTCTCAGGAAAGATATATCATATATTCCGGCTTCAGTACCGACGGGCACATTCACTCTCAGCCTGCCTACCTCCCTGTCGCCCTGGAACCTTTCTCCGTCTGCGGTAAAGCAGAGTGAAAAGGTAGTGCCCTGTCCGCCGCAGCTGCTTACGAGCACTCCTGCTATACCGTCTATATCCGTACTCACGACATTAGTGTCAAAGCTCAGCCTGCTGTCAAGCTCCGCTATGACCTTTATTGCTGAAAAACCGGGATTGTTATGCACGTACAAAGGCACTTCGGCAATAATGTCCCCGTTCATGCTGTCTTTTTCTATCTCTATGCTTCCTGCGGAAACTCCGAGCCCCTCAGGCGGCGGATAATACACCGCCTCTGCTATGCTGATATTTACCGCTGAAGCTGCGATCGCCGCTGCTGCCAGTCCTCCGAATACTGATCTCTTATCCATCATCTTCTCCAATTACTGTCTATAACATCAGGATCAGCGTTTATTACAAGTATATTCCGCGTTATCCTGAAATCACTGTTCTTATCCTCATTGCTTACTATTACTGTTGCGTCCGTTTCGTCTTCCTTCTTTGGTGCGACTACTACAGTTATCTCACCGTTTTCAAGCTCTCTGCGTAGCTCCTCTTCCTCCGCACCGGCGATATCCTTGATATCGTTCATGATCTGCGGAACTGTCCCTGCATGAGACGCGGTGCTTCTTCCGGATCTGAGTTCTGAGATCATGCCCGAAACTATCCTGTACCTTGCCGTGATAAGTATCGCAGTAAGCATAAGAACGACACCTATCCCAAGGAATATTTCAGAAAGTATCTGCCAGTAAAATGAACTCATCCCGCACCTCCTTTTTATTCCGAGCCTTCTATTCTCTCCCTGATGCTTTCACAGGCGCTCAGTATATACTCCTTTGTGCTGTTCGCAGAATCGTCGTCAGTGTTTATACTTCTGGTCTTTTCGCTTATATTATCAAGGAATTCCGCCTGTTCCGCATAAGAGATATCTGATTTCGCAAGCTCGTTCATATTGTCATTTTCAAGATTTACAAGTGTCCTGTAGGTCTCAAGGATTATCAGATCCGAACCTGCATTTTCAGTCTCCACAAGTTCGTTAAGCTCATTCATGCTGTTCCACAGGTCTGCGGAATAATCCTTTTTGAGAAGCTTGTTTTCTTTTTTGAGCATCTGTGAGTAAAAATCACCGATAGTACAGTACACCCTCGCTATCTCGTACTTATCCTGTTCACGGCGTTTGAAGGCTGCCGTCTGGGCTTCCCTGAACCATTTTACAGCCGTTATTTTCCCTGAGGTACTGCTTTCCACAGCCGGATCGCTCCCGTAGAAATAATAATACCAGTAGAGTATGCCGAGTTCAAAGGCAACGTCCTCATATCCTGAGTCCTTCTGCATAAGGTTTATATTCTCGTTAATGAGCTTCAGTATCTGTCCTGCTTCCTTTTCATCAAAGACATCGTCGGACTTGTAAAGCTCTATAAGCTTCAGATATGCGTCCGAGTAGGAACCGTCCGCATTTATCACATCTTCAAAGGCGGCGGCTCTGCTCTCATAGGTACTGGCATTCTCAGCCCTTGCAAGCAGCTTGTTGAAGTCCTCGTTCCTGCCCTTTTTTGCCATCATTCCGGCAAATCCCGAAAAAGCAAGGGAGACCGCAGCAAGTCCCGCTATTATTCCCGTCACCTTGACATAGGTATGATTCTCAGCCCTGTCAAGATCGGCGTAAAGCTCATCGCAGGAGCGGTATCTCTTCGCCTTGTCATCGCTCACGCATTTGCGTATGATACGTACTACCGCCGCATTCATATTCTTGTCAAATACAAAGCGCTCTGCGGAGCTGACAAGCTTTCCGTTGACAGAAACATTCATGGGCTTTTTTCCCGTGAGCATATGGTAACAGGTGGCGCCGATATTGAATATATCCGTTTTCTCGTCAAGCTCCTCCCTGCGGAACTGCTCGGGAGCGGCATAAGCCGGAGTATATGCGAATGTACCCTCTCTTCTCTCGATAACGGAGCCGAAATCGATAAACTTCAGCCTTCCGATCTTCTCAGGCTGTCTGGTATTTTCAAAGTCCTCGGTATTCCTTACGACCATTATATTGTCAGGCTTCATATCGCTGTGTATGAAACCGCATTTGTGTATGAATGACATTACCGAGCAGATATCCTTTGCATACCGCAGGAGCGTCTTGGGTTTTATGGGATCGTATTTCAGCAGCTTTTCCATAGTAACGCCGTCGATATAATCCTGAACGATATACAGTGCGTCCGGGTCATTGTCGATTATCTCGATAATATTAGGGAAATAGGAATTGCTCACGTCCTTTTCATAGAACTGCTTGATAAGCAGTGACTCCTGACGCGCATTGTAGGCATCAGTGCCGTTGGTCTTCATTACCTCTTTTACAGCTCGCTGTGCGTCATTGGCTTTAGTATCGAGGGCACGGTAAACTATGGATGTACCTCCCTTTCCGACAACGCTGTCGATCTTGTATCTGTTTTCAAGGATAAATCCTTTGTTAAGCAAAACGATCTCCTCTCTTTCAGCAGAGCTTTACCATAAGCGCGGTTATATTGTCTTTTTCACCGCATTCCATGACTTTGTTCTTGAGTTTTTCAAGACTGGCTGTCATAGTCTTTTCGTCCTTGTTTGCAGAGGGACACAATGCCTTCCTTATATCGTCTGAAGATATCTTTTTCCGGAAGCCGTCCGAACACAGCATATAGCATTCTCCCTCGCTGTAATCAGCTATGCTGAAATCGTAGGAGGTATCTTCAAGACCTGCTCCTATACAGTTGGTAAGCTGGTTCTGCCGGGGATCCTTTTCAGCCATTTCCTCTGTGATGATACCGTTCCTTACTTCCTGTCCGACAACGGAATGATCCGAGGTAAGTATATCCGTACTTTCATCTGTGATCCTGTAAAGCCGGGAATCCCCCACATGAGCGATAAGCATATGCTTCAGCTGCGGGATTATGAGAACAGAGGTAAAAGTCGTAGCCATATCAGTTGAATGTGAAGCTGCATAGTCATTTATGCGGCTGTTGAGTTCATGAAGGCGGTCGTCCATAGCTTCCCTTATTTTAAGTATGGAAGCACTATTTCTCATAAGCTCCGCAAAATCAGAAGCGAACCATTCGCTAATGCGCTTGCAGACGTAAGCACTGGCTTTTTCGCCGCCGGAAAGACCGCCGACTCCGTCGCATACTGCGGCAAAGAATATCTCTTCGCCGTCATACTCCGCGGTATTGATGAAAAGTGAATCCTGATTTATCTTTCTGACCGCACCCTCAGTGGTAACAAAAGAAAAAATATACTTCATAAAACGTCACCGTCAGTTCTCTTCGTAGAAAGTATACGAAATGCCGTAATAAAGGAAGTTGCAGCCTGAGAATATGCTGCTGCTCTCGCCGATAGGCACCTCGTCCCCTTCTACTGAAAGGGAGGTGCATGATTTGTTCTCTATACATATACTGTGCCGGTTCTTACGGTTATCACGGCTTATGATAATACCGGAGAGCTCCGCACAGGTAAAGGGATAAACGAATATCGGCACCTTTTCCTTGCTTGAGGTATTGAGCAGATACGCTATATGCTTCATGCCGGTCTTTTTGAGCTCGTCCGTCTTTGCTTTGAGCTCATTTTTCCTGCCTACTATGACAGTGGGAGAGTCACCTGAATTTACAGTGAACACAAAGGGGATATCGTATATATAAATAATATCTCCCGAATTCAGCGGCTGCTTCTTTATTTTTTCCCTTCCCTCAGCAAAGCTGCTGAGAAAGGTACCGTTTGAAGAGTCCTTGTCCTCTATAAAGAACCGCCCGTCCTCAAAGGTAATGACAGCATGGAGCTTTGAAACAGTTCCCTTGTCAGTGAGCGCAAGGCAGTTGTCAGCCTTTCTGCCTATAGTGAACGGGAATTCAGTAATAGGTATCTCTCTGTTACCGGAGTCTTTCAAAAACGCGGCACACTCTGATGCCTTGGGCTTGTTTACAACGATAGTATGATCCTGATCGTCCTGTTCCTGAGCAGCTGGCGCTGCGGCTTCGGCGTCCTTGCCGGCTGAGCCTGCCTTTGCAGCTTCCGCAGCTCTTACCGAAGCCGAACTCATAGGCACTCCGAGAACATCATGAAGAAAGGCATAGAGATGATTATGAGTAAGACCTATACTGCGGTCGCGCTGGCTTTTCAGGTTATCCTCAAGGAACTGCCCATACTTTTCCATGACAGCCTGGTCGGATACCTCCACGCCTTCATTTTTATGAAGCCTGTAAAGTAATTTCGCAAGATTCGAGCATTTATACATATTTATCATGAGCGGAAGATAAGCAACACGCACCTTTCGCTTTTCCACATCATAAAAGACATATTTCGGGTCAGTAAGTATAACATTGTCTGTCGTGAGGGAATTCTCGACGCAGAATTCAAGTATACGCTGCAGCTGTCCGAGTATACCAAAATACTTTTCCTGGGACAGCGGCTGTCTGACGTATTCCGACAGAGCTGTCAGATTGCTGATATTATATTTCAGTACGTGCCTCGCAGCTGTTTTCTCCCATTTTACCTCAAGGAAGCCGTCATCAAGGCTGCGGTTAACGACTCTGAGAGCGTCCTCATTTATTCTGTCTCTCTTTTTCAGTCCTGCAATAAGATATGTATCGCAATTCTGATATACTATCTTAACTGAAACATTACCTGCCATATCCTCACTCCAAAACAAATTATCATTTATGACGGATCCTCAGCCCGTCTTACCATGGCTTATATATGGTTTAATTATATCACTTTATATGAGACTTGTCAATATTTTGAATAAGTTTTGATATTGTTGAACAAAACATATAATACATATTACACAATATGTGAAATAATTTTATTGCATTTCAGCACCTGACATGATATAATCATAATACTTAAAGAAAGAAGGAGAAAAAATGCTTTACCTCAAACCAGCCAACACTGACGATACTGAAAAGGAATACCTCTTTGTCAGAGATATTCCCAAGGACGAAAACGGCTATATAAACGAATATCACGGCATAAGCCGTGATGATTTCGACGATGCGCTGAAAACCATGATTGCAAACTCACACGGAGAAATGCTTCCCAAAGGATATGTCCCCGCCACCTCATACTTTCTCTGGGACGATGAAGATATAGTCGGCAAGCTCGACCTGCGGCACTATCTCTGCGACTCCCTTGTAAACGGCGCAGGACACATAGGCTACTACATAGCCCCCGTATACCGCGGAAAAGGCTTCGGCACACACGGTCTCGGTCTTATCGCTGATATCGCACGAAAGGTCATTCCCGAGGACGAGATATACCTCAGGGTACACAAGGATAATCCTGCCTCACTGAAAGCCATGCTGAAAAACGGCGGATATATCCACCATGAAGACGAACAGTCCTATTTTGTACGCATAAAGAAATGACAAAAGCCGGTGTCTTATTTCAGACATCGGCTTTTTATATTTCCGGATATTATTCATATCTGAGAGCTTCGATAGGATCGAGCTTTGCAGCCTTTCCTGCAGGATAGCTTCCGAAGAATACTCCGATAAGCATGGAGAAGCCCAGTGATATAAGTATCGCTTTCAGCGACGGCTGTATCGAAAGTGCTACAAAGTCCTGATATTCCGGCATCTGACTAAGAGCATACCTTGCGATATAGCCTATAAGGAAACCGTTGAATATACCAAGCAGCACCCCGATAATACCGCCTACAAGACAGAGTATTATCGCTTCGACTATGAACTGCGTCTTGATATGTCTGCTTTTTGCTCCGAGAGCCTTTCTGACGCCTATCTCGCGGGTTCGCTCAGTAATGCTCACCAGCATTATGTTCATAACGCCTATACCGCCCACAAGAAGTGAAATAGCCGCAATTATGGCAATAACAAGCGTAACTATGTTCAACACCTTGTTTACTATTCCAAGCTCAGTCTGAGGGTCATATACCTCTGTACCCCAGTATTTGTTGTCACGGTACTTTTCACTGAAGAATTCATCAAGTTCATTAATTGCCTGATCTCTGTCAACAGACATATCGTTCAGCATGAAATCAACGCCGTATTCCCCTGAAAATCGTTCATCTGCCCTTATGAGCTTATTTGCGGTATTATAAGGGATATAAACAGGAGTTGACCTGTCCATGAAATTCGTGGTCGACTGCTGATATTTTTCGAGGATCTTGGGATACTGATAGATTCCGACTATTGTAAAATCCGAATCACATACTCCCTCTATATCTATACTTATATCGCAGCCTATAGCATTTGCATTCTCGTTGCCGAAATACTGCTTGACAAACACCTCAGAAACAACAATGGCGTGTTTCTGCAGCTTATCGTCCGTCTCGGTTACGGTCCTTCCGCTGAGCATTTTTATAAAGGAATCAGACTTCATCTCACCCTCTGAAGCTCCGTCTATACTGACATTAAGCTTGTTGCCTTTTTTATTTGTGACAACGCCGCGACCGCAGGTTTCCGATTTGCATACAAGAAAACGCCCCGGATACTTTTCCTCAAGTTCGTCAAGCATATTCTCGTTGATATACTCATCCTCCGTCATTTCCCTATAGGAATACCCTTCGCCGGAATCGGAGCTGTTGCGCTTGAAGCGGTATTCGACTGAGAATGTCTGACCGCCCAGCTTGTTGAAGGAATTGGCAAGGGTCTTTTTCAGCGAAGTACCAAGGGTAGTTATCGTGATAACAGCGCAGATACCGATGATTATTCCAAGCATGGTCAGTATGGATCTCATCTTGTTGGATTTCAGGGAAGCAAAGGCAAGACGAACATTTTCAAAGAAGAACATCTTCGTCACCATCCTTTCCCGTATCAGCAACTATCCGTCCGTCGCTGAGGGTGATTATCCTCTCAGTTTCGGCAGCGAGCTCGCTGCTGTGTGTGATAAGGATTATCGTCTTATGCTCCTCCTCATGGAGCCTGTGGAAAATATCCATGACCATATGACCTGTTGCTGAGTCAAGAGCGCCTGTAGGCTCATCAGCAAGTATTATAGAAGGTTCATTGGCGATAGCTCTTGCTATGGCTATCCTCTGCTTCTGACCGCCTGAAAGCTCGTTCGGATTATGAGTAGCTCTGTCACTCATATCCACCATCTCAAGAAGCTTCTCAGCACGCTTTCTGCGTTCTCTTTTTCCTATTCCTGCATAGAGCATAGGGAGCTCCACATTTTCTATCGCATTTGTACGTGATACAAGATTGAAGTTCTGGAAAACGAATCCGATCTCCTTATTTCTGATGACACTCAGTTCAGAATCGTTGAGCTGTGATATATCGGCGCCGTTGAGGATATATACTCCCTCTGTCGGACGGTCGAGAGCTCCTATTATATTCATGAGGGTACTCTTTCCCGAACCGGAAGGGCCTACTATCGAAGCAAACTCGCCCTCACGCACCTTCATGTCCAGTCCGTGAAGTATTTCCAGCTCGTTGGGCATACCGATATAAAACCTCTTGAATATCCCCTGCATCGAGATAACATTTCTCATCGGCATTATTCCTCCGGTACCTTGAGTTCAATGACATCGCCGTCCATTACACCATAAGGATCAGTAACGACTATATCGCCTTCCTTTAAGCTGCCTGAGGTTATCTCGGTATAGTAATCGCCCTCGAAGCCCAGCGACACACTGCGCTTGGACAATACATACTTTCCGTCCTCAGCCGGAGTTGCAACGTATACGAAATATCCTTCATTCTCTCCGCCAGAAATGGAATCATACGGTACGCTCAGCACATTTTCGCGCTTGTCGAGTATTATCTTTACTTTGGCAGACATTCCTATGAGCAGACCGCTCTCCTTGTCATCAATGCTGACTTCCACAGTATATCCGCCCATTCTTGCCTCGGCGCTGTTTGAGGAGATGATCCTTTCGATACGCTTTACAGTACCTTTGATTATCTTGTCATCGGTAGCGCTCGTCTTTATCTCAGCCTCCATGCCCTCGCTCAGCTTCAGGATATCTGACTCGCTGACCTTTCCCGAGACAACAAGCTCGTCCGTATTCTCAACAGTCATGATGTTCACTGATTCCGGAACGCTTCCCTCGGAAATATTCAGCTCGGTAACAACTCCGCTCTTCTCAGCCCTTACCACGCATTTTTCAATTCTTTCTGCAAGCTCGGCAAGCTGCTTATCAGCAGAATTATCGGATATGCTGTACTTCTCGGCGTCGATAGCGTCCTGTGCGGACTGCACGAGCTCATCACCTGATCTTACAGCCTGATTATATGCTTCATTTGCGCTGTTTATAGCCTCGTCATATTCGGGAAGAGCTTCCTTCATTGTTTCGAGGAGCGTATCTGCCGATGAAAGCTTTGTATCAAGAGCCTTATATGCCTTCTCCAGCTGAGCGGAGTCTTCATCTCCCGCATTTACCCACGCCATGTATGCTTCATTTACAGCTGCGCTGAGCTCATTGTACTCTGCGACCTTTCTGTTATACTCATCATAGGCTCTATCGCGTTTTTCAACGGCAGTATTTATCGCTTTCTGAGCCTTGGAAATAAGCTCGCTTCTCTGTTCCTTAGCTTTATTGAGCTGACGGACAGTGAGATCATGGCTGTGCTGTTCAGCGCCTGCCGCCTTCTCGTTATTCTTCACCATAGCGTCATATTCCTCTTTGAGCTTTGTACTGTCAAACTCACAGAGGATATCGCCTGCCTTGACACTGTCTCCGACCTTCACATTGAGTTTTTTTACCTTCAGTGTCGGATCAGCGGTTATTATCAGCTTATCGCTGCTCGATATTGATCCCGACATATTTGAATAGTTTACAAGATCCTGACATTTTACCCTGCCGCACGTATCTGAACGAAAAGACATCTTTGATGCTGCGCCTCGTATGGCGTTTCTTACAAAAAACGCTATTCCTCCTATTATGAGCAGCACAACAAGAAAGATTATTATCCCCTTTATTCTTTTTCCTCTTTTTTCCATTTCATTCTCTCCTTCTGCCGGAAGTCAAGTTATTGAACACATACTAATTACCGGTAATCTTATAATAACATATTTTCATTGCAACGTCAATGATTTTTACATCTACAGCAAAGACCGCCTGTGCCATTGCGGCGCAGGCGGTCTTTAATCATCATCAAAGCTGTTTTATACGTGCAGCAGGAACTTTGTGAGTTCCTCGATAGGTATCGGCTTTGAATACTTGTATCCCTGGAGGTACTGTGCCATCATCAGCTTGCAGCGGTCCTCGTCATACTCGTTCTCAACGCCTTCAAACAGTATGGAATACTTCAGGTCATGGAACATATTCGCAAAGGTCTTGACCATATACTGCGATGAAGAATTCTTCAGTGATTCGATCAGCAGAGAACGGTCAAACTTGATTATATCGAACGGTATTTCCATGATACGCTCAAAGTTTGAATAGCCTGTACCGAAATCATCGAGATAGAACTTGATGCCAAGATCCTGAAGCTGAAGAACGCGCTGCTTCATGAGATTGAAGTCAGCCTCGCTCCGGCTCTCTGTTATCTCTACCGCGATCTTTCCGTACTCGATACTGTTTTTCTCAATAATGCTCTTGACCTCGTCACAGAACGAATCATATCTCAGGTCTATGGCTGAAAAGTTTACTGAAATACGCTTTACGATATATCCGTCAGTAAGGAAACGGCGCAATGCAGCGCAGGTCTTGTTGAGGATTATCATACTCAGGTTATGGATAAGGTTGAACTGTTCAGCCAGCGGTATGAACTGATCTGGGAATACCATTCCGGTCTTTTCGAGCTTCAGCCTCATCAGAGCCTCAGCCGTATCATACTGTCCCGTATTTATATTCAGAACAGGCTGACAGTAGACAAGTACACGCGGATCCGAGAGATCCTTCTTCGCTGCTATATCCTCAAGCTGAGTAAGGATATAATTCTTGTCGTAGTAATCCTTTATATCACTGTCATTGATTCGCACAACAGAATTGAACGGCATTTTCATGTCCGTATAATCAATGATGTTATGATAATCGTTTACATCTGTTACAGCGTCAGACGATTCCATGATTATTATCTTGTAATCTATGTTGAACTTTGCATAGCTCTCAGCGAAATTACTGAGCATTTTATCGATTATCTTTTCGTAATCGCTGTTCTTCTGCTTTGTAAAAGTAAGAACAAAGCAGTCGTTGGGGAAGCTGTAAAGTATTGACTTTTTGATGTTAACGCGGAAGAAATCCATAAATTCCGACTTCAGCACCGGAGATTTTGAGATATATACAGAAAATCCGGGCATATGGCAGCACATTATCACCATTTCATTTCCCTTTGCGAGGTTCTCCTTTACCTCATCTGTAAAGAACTCGCCGGATACAGCACCTGTATCGGTATTGTAGGGATTTGAGTGGAAGAGGAAAATGATGCTTATTATCGGCAGTAGACAGCATATCGTAGTATAGGAGATCTGCTTGAATATGCCCTGTATGCACAAAAGAAGATTTGACATCACAAGAACGCTGAGAAGTCCCGTAAAGACCCTCATAAGCAGTCTTTTTCTGTATTTTATGAGCATATAGATCATATTGACCGCAAACACAAAATAGAGTATCTCAAAGAAGTCAAGACCCGCATTATACTCATGCTTTTTATTTATGTAGAAGCCTATCTTTAACACTGACGCCGTGATATCGAGCAGAATGGTAAAAATTATTATAAAGGCAATAGCTATCCTC
>Ga0265298_10003069_pt1 | contig 22466 bp, 21 predicted proteins | sample AusTroGonzalo_MG_3_FD_193486 | JGI IMG/M metagenome (GOLD analysis project Ga0265298, IMG submission 193486) | Bovine rumen microbial communities from tropical cattle in Woodstock, Queensland, Australia - Gonzalo_01 | ecosystem: Host-associated > Mammals > Digestive system > Stomach > Rumen ...
ATCATCGAGGTTTTCGGTATCATCACGAAACCATTTGCACTGATGGTTCGTCTCTTTGCCAATATGATGGCAGGTCACGCTATTATCCTCTCGTTCACAGCCATTATCTTTATCGGATGGTCGCTGAATGCCGCTCTCGGATCCGGACTTACACTGCTCAGCTTCGTCATGATGCTGTTCATGAACTGTCTGGAGTTCCTGGTAGCCTTCATCCAGGCCTACGTGTTTACCATGCTGTCAGCCGTATTCATCGGACTGGCTCATCCGGCACACGAAGGTCACTAATAATAGATGATAAGTAAAAATAACAATTAATATTAACAACTTAAAAATTAAAGATTATGTTATCAGCATTATTTTTAGAGGCAGCTGCAGCTGCTGGTCTTGCTAAGTTTGGTGCCGGTCTCGGCGCAGGTATCGCAGCAATTGGTGCCGGTCTTGGTATCGGTCGTATCGGTGGTAACGCCATGGATGCTATCGCACGTCAGCCAGAGGCTGCCGGCACAATCCGTACTAACATGATTCTGACCGCTGCTTTCGTAGAGGGTGTGGCTCTCTTCGCAGTTGTTGTCTGTGCACTCTGTGTGTTCCTTTAATCATCAAAAACATCTTTGCAAATGGAGTCATTGAACTTACCTGCTATCTTAACACCCGACTTCGGATTGTTCTTCTGGATGCTCGTGGCGTTTTTGGTAGTTTTTCTCCTTCTCGCCAAGTTCGGCTTCCCCGTCATTACAAACATGGTGGAGGAACGCAAGAACTTTATTGACGAAAGTCTCCGCAAGGCCCATGAGGCTCAGGAACGCTTGGCCAATATCGAGAAAGAAGGTGAATCCATCTTGCAGGAGGCGCGTGAGAAACAGGCTCAGATACTGAAAGAGGCTGCTGAAACGCGCGATGCTATCGTAGAGAAAGCCCAGGACAAGGCTCGTCAGGAGAGTGCCCGTCTTTTGGAAGATGCGAAAGCCGCCATCGATCAGGAGAAGAAGGCTGCCATTGCCGATATCCGTAAGCAAGTAGCTACGCTAAGCGTCGAGATTGCCGAGAAGGTTCTGAAAAAGAACCTGAAGGACGACCAATCGCAGATGGATTTGATTGACCGTATGCTCGATGATGTTTCTGCCAACTGATTGTCAATTGTCATTTTTTTATTTATCAATTGAATTAAGCGTATGGATATAGGAGTGATATCAGTAAGATATGCGAGAGCGCTGCTGAAGAGCGCAACGGACGCAGGGCTTGCTGACCAGGTTTATCAGGAGATGATAATCTTGGCCAAAAGCTATGTGGAAGTACCCGTCTTACGCCAGACCATAGATAATCCTATGCTCTCGAAGGACAAGAAGGCGATGTTGCTCACGACAGCTGCTGGCAAAAAGCCCAGTCAGCTCACACGTTCTTTCATCACTCTCGTACTGAAGGAAGACCGCGAGAACGTGATGCAGTTCATGGCCAACTCGTATGTCACGCTTTACCGCAAGCAGAAGAACGTCATTCGTGGCAAGCTCACCACCGCTGCCCGCGTATCTGCAGCCACTGAGCAGAAGATGCGCCAGATGGTGGAGAGTCAGACTCAAGGAACTGTGGAGTTTGAGACCGAGGTGAATCCCGACATCATCGGCGGCTTTATCCTCGAATACGACACCTATCGCATGGATGCGAGTGTCAGGTCGAAGCTCAACAACATTCTCAACACACTTAAAAAGTAATTATGCATTAAGAATTAAGCATTGTATTTATGTCAGATAAAATTAAACCAAGCGAAGTATCCCAGGTGCTGCTCGAACAGTTGCAGGGCATTCAGAACGCCGAGAAGTTCGACGAGGTGGGTACCGTGCTCACTGTCAGCGACGGTGTGGCTCGTATCTACGGTCTGCGTAATGCTGAGGCCAACGAATTGCTGGAGTTCGAGAACGGCACGATGGCTATCGTGATGAACCTCGAGGAAGACAACGTCGGTTGTGTGCTCCTCGGCACCACGTCGGGCATCAAGGAAGGCATGGTGGTGAAGCGTACCAAGCGTATTGCCTCTATCCGTGTCAACGACAACATGCTGGGCCGCGTCATCAATCCGCTGGGTCAAGCTGTCGACGGCAAAGGGGATATCGACCTCACTGGTGCCTTCGAGATGCCGTTGGACCGCAAGGCTCCTGGTGTGATTTATCGTCAGCCGGTGAAGGAGCCGTTGCAGACGGGTCTGAAGGCTATCGACTCGATGATTCCCATCGGACGTGGACAGCGTGAGCTCATCATCGGTGACCGCCAGACGGGTAAGACCGCTATTGCTGTCGATACCATCATCAACCAGAAGAGTTTCTATGAGGCTGGCAAGCCTGTCTATTGTATCTATGTCGCCATCGGTCAGAAGGCCAGTACCGTTGCTACCCTCGTGCAGACGCTGAAGGAGCACGGCGCAATGCCTTATACCATCGTCGTCGCTGCTACTGCTGCCGATCCCGCTGCTATGCAGTATTATGCACCGTTCGCAGGTGCTGCCATTGGTGAGTATTTCCGCGATCGTGGCCTGCCTGCATTGGTGGTCTACGACGACCTGTCGAAGCAGGCCGTAGCCTACCGTGAGGTGTCGCTGATTCTGCGTCGTCCCTCTGGTCGTGAGGCTTATCCTGGCGATGTGTTCTATCTGCACAGCCGTCTCCTTGAGCGTGCTGCCAAGATGAACGAACAGCAGGAGGTGGCCGAGCAGATGAACGACCTGCCAGAGTGCATGAAGGGTCATGTGAAGGGTGGTGGTTCGCTCACCGCTCTGCCTATCATTGAGACACAGGCCGGTGACGTGTCGGCTTACATCCCCACGAATGTGATTTCTATCACCGACGGACAGATCTTCCTCGAGAGCGACCTCTTCAACCAAGGCTTCCGCCCTGCCATCAACGTCGGTATTTCGGTATCTCGTGTGGGTGGTTCGGCACAGATCAAGTCCATGAAGAAGGTGGCTGGTACACTGAAGATTGACCAGGCACAGTATCGTGAGCTCGAGGCCTTCTCGAAGTTCTCCAGCGATATGGATGCCGTGACGGCAATGACGTTGGACCGTGGTCGTAAGAACAACCAGCTGTTGATTCAGCCGCAGTACAGCCCCATGCCCGTTGGCGAGCAGGTGGCCATCCTGTATTGTGGTGTCCACGGCTTGATGCGCGACGTGCCCATCGACAAGGTCCGCGAGTGTCAGACGCAGTTCCTCGATAAGTTGCGCTCTGCCAATCCCGAGGTGGTTGAGACGCTGGCTGCCGGAAAGATTGACGACGAGACGACTGCCAAGATTGAGGCTGTCATGGCCGACATTGCAGGAACCTATAAAGCATGATAGCCTATGCCCAGCCTGAAAGAAATTAAAGGCCGCATAGCCTCGGTCAACAGCACGCGAAAGATTACCTCTGCCATGAAGATGGTGGCTTCCTCGAAGCTGCATCATGCGCAGGTGGCGATCCAGAACATGCTGCCCTACGAGACCATGCTCGAGCATATCCTCAAGTCGTTCCTTGCTGCCGAGGCCGAGGCTCAGACCGTCTTCGATCAAGAACGTCCCGTCAAACGTGTGGCCCTCGTGGTGTTCTCCAGTAACTCGTCGCTCTGCGGAGGTTTTAACTCTAACGTTATTAAACTGATGCAGCGCACCGTTGATGCTTACGAGCAGGAGCTGGGGAAGGGGAGTGTTGAGGTTTGGCCCATTGGCCGCAAGGTGACTGAGAAGGCTCGCAAGTTGGGCTATGATGTGAAGTGCGACCATGCTCCGCTCATCGACCATCCTAATGTACAGACGTGCATTGATATTGCGATGGAGTTGGGTAGGAAGTTCGTCGATGGCGAGGTGGATCGTGTAGAGATTCTCTACCACCATTTCAAGTCGGCGGGTTCGCAGATTCTGACCAACAAGCAGTTCCTGCCTATCGATATCGAGTCCGAGCTGGAGCGAGACCACGAACGTGACCTGACTTCCAATGTTGTTACGAAAAAGGCTCAGGACTACCTGAAGAAGAATCGTCGCAAGAAGGCGGTCAAAGAGGGTGAAACAGCTCCTCTCAACGATAACTTCATTGTAGAGCCCGACATGGATACTGTGCTGTCACAGCTCATTCCGAAGTTGGCACATCTCATGCTCTATACGGCTTTGCTCGACAGTGTCGCCTCTGAGCACGCAGCCCGCATGGTAGCCATGCAGACTGCTACCGACAATGCTGACGAGCTGTTGCGCCAGCTGAACCTGCAGTACAACAAGAGTCGTCAGCAGGCTATCACTTCTGAGCTGCTCGATATTGTGGGCGGAACGGTCAATAACTGACCTCCGTAACCATCAAAAGGCGCAGGCAGGGAAACAGGTCTCCAAGCCTGCGCTTTTTTCAAAATAATAAACTACTGACATGACGATAAACATGAAACAATGGGTGACAGACATCATCAGGCAGAAGGAAGTAAAAGCAATACCTGTAATGACTCACCTGGGTATCGAACAGAATGGCAACACCGTACATCAGGCCATCAGCGACGGACGGGTACATGCCGATGCGGTTATCCGACTGGCACGACAATATTCGTGTGCAGCAGCCTGCACCATCATGGACCTGACGACAGAGGCCGAGGCCTTTGGGGCAGAGATAACATTTAGCAACGAGGCGGTACCATCAGTATCAGGACACATGCTTCACGATGCCATTGACATCAAACGGCTGCAGATACCATCACTCTCTACTGGACGCATACCTGCCTATTTGAAAGCAAATCTCTTAGCAGCACAAGCCATCGAAGACCGTCCATTGTTTAGTAGCTGCATTGGCCCATTCTCACTGGCTGGCCGACTATATGACATGTCTGAAATCATGATGCTTATCTATGAACAGCCAGACGCTGCCCACACACTGTTGGAGACATGTACCGACTTTATAGGAAAATATTGCCAAGCGCAAAAGCTGACAGGCGCCAACGGAGTTATGATGGCAGAACCTGCCGCTGGACTGCTATCGAATGATGACTGCCACACATTTTCATCTCAGTATGTTCGAAGAATTGTGGAACAGGTTCAAGACGACACCTTCATCGTCATCCTCCACAACTGTGGCAACACAGGTCACTGCACTAAAGCTATGGTGGCAACGGGAGCTGCTGCCTATCACTTCGGCAACAAATGTCGCATGGAAGAGGTCATACGCGATGTTCCATCCACGGCCTTAGCCATGGGAAACATCGATCCAGTCTCCATCTTTAAGGATGGTACACCTGACACCATGCGGAAGACAGTGTTTGACCTACTGGATAGAATGTGCAACTACCCCAACTTCGTACTTTCCAGTGGTTGCGACATACCCCCACATACTCCCCCAGAGAATATCGACACATTCTTTAACACCCTCAACGAATGGAATAGACGGTGACGAAAAAGGAACTGACATACGATGCACTTCGGATATCTGCAGCTGATGTGTACGAGCAAATGGGCTATCATGGTGTGGAACCTGACGACGCAACGCAACATGAAACCGTTGCCATCGTCGATGAGGTGAGCCGATGGCTATGCCCACAGTTCTGTTATTTCGTGGTTCGCGAGCTGCCAGCCTTTGACATGGGGACAATTATCCTGCGGCAGTTACGTGGCAGCGAGGCATACGCATTATTCATTGCCACCAGTGGAACAGCGTTTGAAGACTATCAACAACACTTGAAGGAAGAGGGTGACATGGTGCGTATGTTTATTGCCGATGCTTTAGGTTCGGTAATTGCCGAGAAAGCAGCTAATCAAATGGAACACCACCTGCAGGAAGAAATTGACAAACTGGAATGGCACCATACAAACCGTTTTTCTCCCGGCTATTGCGGGTGGCATGTCCAGGAACAGCAGCTACTGTTCCCATTATTCGAAGGAGAGACCTGTGGCGTCACCTTGACCAACAGTTCTCTTATGCTTCCTATCAAATCCGTCAGTGGTATCATCGGACTGGGAAAAGAAGTCCGCAGGACAGACTATACCTGCGGACTCTGTAACTTTGAAAACTGTTATAAACGAAAGAAAAGGTAAACCTTTTAACCTTCTACTGCTTATCTTTTAACCTTTAATAGTTGCTTAGCCACGGTAACGGCTGAGTTGGCATTGTCGCTGTATCCGTCAGCACCGATTTCGTCAGCAAAACCCTGAGTAACGGGAGCACCGCCCACCATCACTTTTACCTGCTGGCGGATACCTGCACATTCCAACGCATCAATGACCTCTTTCATATAGCCCATAGTCGTTGTGAGCAATGCCGACATACAGAGAATGTCAGGCTGGTTTTTCTTTACCTCTTCGATGAAAGTGTCAGCAGAGACATCAATACCGATGTTCACCACTTCAAAGCCACAGCCTTCAAGCATGGAGGCCACAAGATTCTTTCCAATATCATGCAGGTCTCCCTTGACTGTACCGATGACAACCTTTCCCAACGACGTAGAGGTCTGTCCTGCCAGCATTGGTTTCAGTTGTTCGAGAGCAGCCTTCATAGCACGTCCTGCCATCAACAGCTGAGGCACAAAAGCTTTACCGTCCTGAAAACGCTGTCCCACCTCACTCATAGCACGAATCATCTGACCGTTAATGAGCCCCTGTAGAGCAATACCCTTGGCTATGGCATCCTTCGTTGCTGCTACAGCTTCGTCGTTTTTACCGTCAAGGATGGCCTGGTACAAACGCTCTTGAGGGGTATTTTCTGTAACAAATGGTAATGGATGAGCAGTGGGGGATGTTTCATGTGGCTGATCTTCTGGTACCGGATATTCATTTGCTTCCAACTTATCATCTCTCACCTCTGATAACGGCGACAATCGCACGCCTTTCACGGGTTCGATGGCTTTGGCGATAAGCCGTATATGGGCATCCGTCGTACCGCAACAGCCACCGACAATACTAAGGCGATGGTTCTCTAACAACGGCCAGAGGTCAGCTACCAGACTTTCGGGTGTTTTGCCATAATGGCCGTTAGCGTCGGGATGACCAGCATTAGGATAGATACTCACTCTCGTTCCAAACTGTGCCAGTTGACATACCAATGGTATCATCTTTGCCACATCCGACACGCAGTTGATGCCTACAGAGAAAAAAGGAGGATGTGCGGCAGCAAATTTACCATTTTTTACTGTCACCTCTTCCCTTAAGAACTCCACAATGCTCTGCCCTAACATGTTATGGCCATCAGGTGTCGTAACGTTGAAGCTTAACATAATAGGCAACTGGGGGGCTACCTTCCTTACGACCTCTATAGCGATGTGTGCATTTTCCACATCAAAGATCGTTTCAATAAGTAACAGGTCGACACCACCCTCGGCAAGAGCTTGAATTTGTTCGGTATATGCTTCTCGAAGTGCTGCTGTAAATTGTTCACTGTTTCCTTTTAGTTTTTCACTCAAGACTGTGCGACTTGTGGGACCGACGCTACCTGCGACAAAGCGTGGCTTGTCTGACGAGCTAAACTCGTCGGCACACTGGCGGGCAAGGCGTGCAGCAGCAAGATTAATATCGCGCACATAGTCTTTTAGTCCATAGTCACCCAAAGAGATACACTGGGCATTGAACGTATTGGTCTCTATAATATCGGCTCCAGCTTCCAAGTATTTACGGTGTATATCACGGATAATGAAGGGGCTGCTCAGTGAGAGTACATCATTGCAGCCCTTCAGGCCTTGAGAATGATGGGAAAAACAGCATCCACGGAAGTCATCTTCCCGCAGGTGATACTGCTGAATCATTGTTCCCATCGCACCGTCAAGCACAAGCAGGCGGTTAGGGTACACCTCTTTTTTCTCCTCAACTATTCTGATTATCTTTTCTACCTCTTGGTCAGTGTCATCCTTGGTCTGATACTCTTCCACGATGCGCAAGGCCTGCTCCACTTCACGTTCGTTGTGGAAATCCATCTCAATGTGAACGCCTTCACCGCCAATGTTGTCAAGCAGAGGGCGCAGTTCGTCGAGAGTCACCCAGCAGGCCATGATACTTTTACCATGAGCAAGAATTTTTTTGTAGAGGTCATACCACTTGGGGCTGCCACCCTGAGGTTCGCCCACACCGGGAGTCCACTGAATAGCGTTCAACTCATCTATCTCCAATAGAGCATCGAGGTGATGCATGGCACCCACCCCATCAAGATGATAGAGTGTATAATCGATTTTCTGGCATTGTTCACGGATGAACGGCTGTACAAAGCGCCGGTAGTCATCCTGACTAATCATCGTTGAGATGTCGCTCTGCAGTTTTGACATCTTGCCTGGCGCCCAGCACGAGAAATAGCAAAAGGCCATCTCATCGCCCTCACGAATGATGTCGTAGAGTTCGTCAAATACACGGAAGTAGATATCATTGATCTGCTGCATCTGCCGTTCCAGCACCTCAGGCTGCATTACTGTGTCCAAGAGAACCTTGTCCGTTCCCTTGATGGCAGCCAATACGTCAAGACCCTCCATGAGATCAGGCATACCGACATAGTAATGTCCCTGTGCCCTTCGCTTACAGGCACGTAGCAAATCCTTGTGCAGCAGCCAGTTGGGATGGTTACAATCAAATTTGATGTCGTCGGTATAGTTAGGATTGGGATGTATCCAGATGGTATCCTCGCCACCCTCAAACACAGCTCCGAGGATAGCTGCCAATGACCCTGGACCTAACTGGGTGTTGGCTACTGGCAGCATGTCGGCCATCAGGCAGGAGTGTGCCACATACCAGTCCAGATACGCTGCTCGCCACTCAGAGTCAAACCAACGTTGGTTCAAGTCCTTGTAGGGCGTGGGGGCTGGAATGTCAGCATGTGGCTTGACTCCCTCTTGGAAGTGTTCCCACATATTGAGTACAATACCCTTATGGTTCCACCAGTCAATATAATGTTTTTTGGTTCCTTCGAGGTTCGTTTTCCAAGTATTCATCGTCTTCACCTTATTATATATAGAGAGACGTTGTTCAGTGTGAAATGTCATCAGCATTTGCCTTTTCACCTTTTCTCCTTCATTTCTATCTCCTAAATAATCCAAAAAAACGGAAGGATTGGTGATTATCTGGGGAATTATCACTACCTTTGTAGCCATTAACACAACAAGTTGTGGAAAAGCATTGACAAAATGTAATGAAGACTATGGGAATCGTTATTGGAATAGACGTGGGCATCTCGACCACGAAAATTGTTGGACTACGCGATGGACGCGTCCTGTCACCTATCCGCATTACAGCCGCCGACCAAGTGACATCACTCTACGGCGCTTTCGGTAAGTATCTGCACGACAACAAGATATCACTCTCTGACGTGGAGCAGGTGATGTTGACAGGTGTTGGTGCGGCCTATATCAACGAACCCGTTTATGGCATCCCGACACAGAAGGTCGACGAGTTTCTTGCCGACGGTTTAGGAGCCCGTTTTGAGAGCGGACTGACAAAAGCTATCGTCGTATCGATGGGTACAGGAACGAGTTTTGTACAGTGCTGTGGCGACGACATCCGACACATTGGTGGTTTAGGCATCGGCGGTGGTACTTTACAAGGACTGTCGCGTGTCATGCTGAATACCCGCGACTACAAACAGATTCAGAGTCTGGCCATGAAGGGCAACATACGGAACATTAATCTTCAGATTGGTGACATCTCTACCCATCCCCTACCTGGTTTACCTATGGACGCTACGGCATCACTCTTTTCGAAGGCACAGTATGACGCTCCGAAGGAGGACATCGCACTGGGCATCATCGTTATGGTGCTGCAGACCATTGGTTCTGCCGCTATCCTTTCATCGCTCAATTCTGGTATCAAGGATTTCGTACTCATTGGCAACCTGACACTATTGCCGCAGTGTAAGGAGATATACCCCATGCTGGAAAAACTCTATGGCGTACACTTCCACATTCCGAAGTATGCGGAGTTCTGCACGGCCATCGGTGCTGCATTAAGTAAGAATGAGAAGTGAAGAATACTCTCCTCTTCACTTTTTCACTTTGTTATCAAGCTTGTGAAGGAAGAAGTTGAAGGCTTCCAGACCAACAAGTACCATTAGTGTACTGGCAATAGACAGTACATACAAGCCTCCGCCACATGCCAGACCGATGGCTGCCGTCACCCACAGGCCTGCTGCCGTGGTCAGTCCACTGACCACATTCTCGCTCTTACGGAAGATGATGGTTCCAGCACCAATGAAACCGATGCCACTGACCACCTGTGCCGCTATGCGCGACACATCCCAACGGATACTCTCCGACATAGGCACATCAGTGAAGCCGTAGGCCGACACAATCATGAACAAAGCCGAACCAAGTGCCACGAGGAAGTGCGTACGGAGCCCAGCCTCCTTTGCCCTATACTCACGCTCCAGTCCTATCAGTCCACCCAGCAGGGCAGCCACGAAAATTCGTAGAATAAAATCGTACTCCATAGTTAAATGTTGTTATTCTGCTGCAAAGATATGAAAAAAAGTTCATAGTTCATCGTTAAAAGTTCATATTTTTCGTATCTTTGCAAGAGTTATAACTAAAAGCAAGTAGAAGATTATGGGATTAGGAATGCAGGAAATACTTGTCATTGCACTTATCGTGCTACTGCTGTTCGGAGGCAAGAAAATTCCAGAGCTCATGAAAGGATTGGGCAAGGGGGTGAAGAGCTTCAAGGACGGTATGAAGGAAATCGATACTGACGACGACCAGAAAGATAAAGGGAAAGCCAATGGCCAATAGCCAAAAGCCAATAGCTGGCATGACCTTCTGGGACCACTTAGACGTTCTGCGATCGTCATTGATTCGTATGGCAGTGGCTGTGGTAGGGTTTGCCGTTGTGGCCTTCATCTTGAAAGATGAACTATTCGGCGTCGTATTGGCACCCAGATCGAGCGATTTCATCACCTACCGTCTGTTGGGTGTCACACCTTTCAGTCTTCACTTGATGAATATAGGACTGACGGAGCAGTTCATGATTCATGTGCGGACAGCGATGTATGCAGGCCTGCTGTTAGCTTCACCTTATATCCTATATGAGCTGTTCCGCTTCGTGTCGCCAGGACTCTATCAGAACGAACGACGATATGCTGTCTGGATAGTGGGTACTGCCTATTTGATGTTCGTCATCGGTACGCTGGTCAACTATTTCGTCGTGTTTCCGCTGACGCTACGCTTCTTGGGAACGTATCAGGTTTCGCCAGACGTGACGAATATGCTGACATTGCAGTCGTATGTCGATACACTGTTAGGCATGAGCTTAGTAATGGGCGTCGTCTTCGAACTGCCTGTAGTATGCGGACTATTAGGGCGTATGGGACTTCTGTCAGACAGAATGATGAGCGAATACCGTCGACACGCCATTGTGGCCATCCTCATTGTGGCGGCTATCATCACGCCGACGACAGACGTATTCACACTACTGGTCGTGGCACTGCCTATCTATCTGCTCTATGAAGTGAGCATTCAAATTGTGAGAATAACAAAACTAAACAGATAACTTTATGCTAAGAAAAATTAGAATTACACTGGCTACCGTGATGATGATTGGCATCACGTGGCTGTTCTTGGACTTCACTGGCACTGCTCATCACTGGGTCGCCTGGATGCCGAAGCTGCAACTATTAGAGGCCATATTGGCCGGCAGTGCCGTGGTTGTCATCGGCCTTGTTGTGCTGACGCTCATTCTCGGACGCATCTATTGTTCCGTCATCTGTCCTTTGGGCATCATGCAGGACATCTTCGGATGGTTAGGCAAGAAAAAGAAGAAAAATCGCTACACCTTCTCAAAAGAAATGAAGTGGCTGCGCTATCCTGTACTTGTACTATTCATTGTAGCACATGCCGCAGGACTCGCAGTATTAGTACAGTTGTTGGCTCCCTATTCTGCCTTCGGACGCATTGCCACCAACCTATTACAGCCAGTCTATGTAGCTGGTAACAACGTTTTGGCAGCCATTGCCGAGCATTACGACAGTTATGCCTTCTACCATTCTGACGTATGGCTGCGCTCGGTAGTGTCGTTGGTAATTGCCGCTACCGCGCTGGTCATCTTAGCTGTACTCGCATGGCGCAATGGTCGGACCTATTGTAATACCATCTGCCCAGTAGGTACTATCCTGAGCATCTTTGCACGTTTTTCATGGATGAAAGTCCGTTTCAATGTCGAAAAATGCAAGAATTGTTCGCTTTGCACCAAGAACTGCAAGGCCAGCTGCATCGACTTCAAGACACACACTATTGATGCCTCGCGTTGCGTGGTCTGTGGCGACTGCATCGACAGCTGCAAGTTTGGAGCGCTGAAGTACAGGCCCACCCCCCAGCCCCTCCCTAAAAAGGAGGGGAGTGATTACTCTCAAGGAGGAGAATATAGCACCAGTAAAAGTAACAACACCTCCCCTATAGGGGAGGCTGGGGAGGGGCATAGCCGTCGCTCCTTCCTCATTGGCTCTGCCCTGCTGACTACTGCTGCCCTTGCCCAACAGAAGGACAAGATCATGGATGGTGGACTGGCAGAGATTGTCGACAAGGTGGCCCCAGAGCGACAGACGCCGTTGACGCCTCCCGGCTCGCTGTCAGCAAAGAACATGGCACACAACTGTACTGGTTGTCAGCTCTGTATCTCGGAGTGTCCTAACCAGGTGCTGCGCCCTAATACCGACTTGCTGCACCTCATGCAGCCCGTCATGTCGTACGAGCGTGGCTATTGCCGCCCAGAGTGCAACCGCTGTTCAGAAGTCTGCCCGGCAGGGGCTATCAAACCCATCAAACTCGAAGACAAGGTCTCGACACAGATTGGCCATGCCGTATGGATTAAGAAGAACTGCATACCGCTGACCGACGGCGTGGAGTGTGGCAACTGTGCACGTCACTGTCCTACTGGTGCCATCGAGATGGTGCCCAGTAATCCTGACGACGAGGAGTCGCCCTACGTTCCCGCTGTCAACGAGACGCGCTGCATCGGCTGTGGAGCCTGCGAATACCTGTGTCCTGCACGTCCCTTCTCGGCTATCTATGTCGAAGGACACGAGGTACATAAGGAGAAGTAGGCCCACCCCTAACCCCTCCCTATATGGAGGGGAAGGATATGATTTCAATTTATAATTATGAATTTAGCATTAAGTATTATGAATAGCAAAAGTAATAGCTCCTCTCCTATAGAGGAGACCGGGAAGGGTCTGTCACGCAGGAATTTCCTCAAGCTCTTCGGTGGTGGTGCACTCGCCACAGCCTCCGTCATGACGGGCTGCAAATCAAAAACCGAGTCAAAGGCCGTTGAAGAATATAAACAACAAGTGGAACCGCCCATTGGCAAGATGACCTACCGTACCAATCCAAAGACTGGTGACAAGGTGTCCATTCTGGGCTATGGTATGATGCGCCTGCCGTCGAAGACCGAGAACCAGAACGACTACGATCAGGACATGATCAATCAGCAAATAGATTACGCCATTGAACATGGCATGAACTACTTCGACACGTCACCCGTCTACTGCCAAGGCAAGTCGGAAACCTGTACAGGTATCGCCCTCAACCGCCACAAACGTTCGGAATATTTCGTAGCCACGAAGCTTTCGAACTTCCACCCCAGCACACACAGTCGCGAAGCCAGCATGGCCATGTACCATAACTCCATGAAGGAGCTGCAGGTCGACTACATTGACTACTACCTACTGCATGCCATTGGTGGTGGTATGGACGAGTTCAACAAGCGTTATGTTGACAATGGCATGATGGACTTCCTCCTGAAAGAGCGCGAGACTGGACACATCCGCAACCTCGGCTTCTCATTCCATGGCTACAAGGGCGTATTCGACGAAGTGTTGGCCATGCATGACAAATATCACTGGGACTTCGTGCAGATAGAGCTAAACTATTTAGACTGGGACTTCGCTGACGAGATCAACAATCGCAATGTCGATGCCAGCTACCTCTATGCCGAACTGCAGAAAAAGGGCATACCCGCTGTCATCATGGAACCGCTGTTAGGAGGGCGATTGGCCAATCTGCCACAGTATATGGCTGTAGAACTCAAGCGACGCAATCCTGAACGTAGTGTGGCATCATGGGCATTCCGCTATGCAGGCACTCCCGAAGGCGTGCTGACCGTCCTTTCAGGCATGACCTATATGGAGCACTTGAAGGACAACCTGCTCTCTTACTGTCCCCTCATACCACTCACGGAGAGCGAGCAACGTTATTTAGACAAAGATGTTGCTGAACGCATCGTCGGCCTCGAGAACATTCCCTGTAACGACTGCAAGTACTGCATGCCCTGTCCCTACGGCATCGACATCCCTGCTATCTTCGTACATTACAACAAGTGTAAGAACGATGGCACCCTGCCACGCCTGAAGCTGGATGACGAGTATTACAAGCTCCGCCGCAACTACCTCATCGGACTCGATCGTGCAGTACCCCGCATGCGCCAGGCTGACCATTGTATCCAGTGTGGTCAGTGTGAGCCTCATTGCCCGCAGAACATTCAAATTCCCCGCGAGCTTCAGAAGATCAGCGACTTCGTGGAAGCGCTGAAACAGAATGCTGTGCTGAAAGACACTGAGAAAGAAGGCTGACAAAGAGAGTCGTGAAAACTCAAAGGTCAAAGCTCAACGGTCAAAGTCCAAAGCTTTTCCCACAATGCTTTGTGCAACGGTATAGGCCGTGGTCCATGCTGCCTGGAAGTTAAAGCCACCCGTGATGCCGTCTATATCGAGCACCTCACCGGCAAAGTATAGGTTAGGGACGTGGCGGCTTTCGAGCGTCGATAAATGGATACTGCTAAGGGCAATACCACCACAGGTGACAAACTCGTCCTTGAAGGGAGCACGACCTGCAGTCTGATATGTGTCGTTCGTCAGCACATTTGTCAGCCGGTTTACGTCTTTCTTGTTCAGTTCGTTCCAGCGAATGTACGAACGGCCAGCAAGTGCCTTCTCTATGAGATATGCCCATAGGCGTTGCTGCAAGCCAAAGGGGTTACAGGTTGTCAACTGCTTTTCCGGATGGCGAACCATCATTTCATAGAGCATCGCCTGTACGTCGGTCTCGTTTTGGCCAATCCAGTTGACGCCTATGGGCGTAGCATAGTTTGCATCTGCCAAGAAACGGGCAGCATAGCTGGAGAGTTTCAGAATAGCTGGACCGCTCATGCCCCAATGGGTTATCAGTAAGGGACCGCTGGCGCGATGCTTCGTCCCAGGGATATGGACGACCGTGTCGTTGACCACAAGTCCTTGCAGGGCATGCTGGTAGCTGTCGTCAATAGAGAAAGTAAACAGCGAGGGTACTGGTGCCACTACCTCATGTCCCATGTCTGCCAGCCATTGCAGCCCCTCTCCCTTAGGAGAACCTCCCGTGGTAACAGCCACAAAGTCGAAGTCGCATAACGATTCCAACGACCGTATCTTCTCGTGTGTACATATTTGAATATGATACCGTCTGGACAGTGACAGGAAACAGTCGATGACGGCATGAGAATCCTGTGCGGCAGGAAACACACAGTGGTCGTCCTGCGTCACTAACGGTACGCCATGCTGTCCGAACCATTGATAGGCATCACGGTAGTCAAATACCTTGAACAGCCGTTTCATCAACCGGTGACCTCGCGGATAGACAGCTGACAGGTCGACGACATTCTCAAACGTATTGGTACAGTTGCAGCGTCCGCCACCGCTCACCTCTACTTTTGCCAGCACATGACTGCTACGCTCGAAGATGGTCACCTCCATCTCCGGCATCATTTCCTTCAGGTTGACAGCCAGGAAAAATCCTGCCGCGCCACCACCGATAACTGCCGTTCGCATGCTGCAAAAGTACGAAGAAAAAGGCAAAAGGACGACAAAACCCTTGCCTTTCTTACTTTTTCTTCAAAAAATTCGGTTATTTCTGATAGTTTTATTACTTTTGCAGCGTAATAATTACAGATAAGCATTTGCGCTATATGAAAAGACTACTCATCATGGTTCTATTTACCATGTGCACGCTGGGCATCCATGCCCAACTTCCTCAGGTGACACTGAAGGATATCAATGGCAAGACCATACAGACTGATACGCTGTCAAACCAGGGACGTCCATTTATCATCGACTTCTTTGCCACATGGTGCAAGCCCTGCAATCGCGAACTTGACGCCATCAGCGAGGTCTACGAGGAGTGGCAGCAGGAGACAGGTGTGAAAATCTTTGCCGTCAGCATCGATCAGGCCCAGAACATCCATAAGGTAAAGCCGCTGGTCAGCAACCATGGGTGGGAGTACGAAGTGCTGCTCGATCCAAATAGCGACTTCAAGCGGGCACTCGGCATCCAAATGATTCCCTACGTGCTCATCGTCGACGGCAAGGGCAATATCGTCTATAAACACAACGGTTATACCGACGGCGCTGAGACGGAACTGATAGAAAAGGTTCGTGAACTGGTGAAGCCATGAGAAGGCGATTGTTATACATGGCAGTAATGGGATGCCTGACCGTTGCCGCTCAAGATCAGAAGGGCATCACGTTGTCTGGAAGTATCCAGAGCGATGTGCTCCTGCCAAAGAACGACAAGGAGACTGGTGCAGAGAAAACCGAGGACTTCCAGACCAACACTTATGCCGACCTGCTCATGCAGAGCAAACATGTGGATGCCGGTGTGCGTCTCGAAAACATGGAGCATCCGCTGCCAGGCTTCGAGAATGATTTCAAGGGATGGGGCGTGCCGAACTTCTGGGTAAAGGGCAAGCTCGACAAGATAGAACTGACAGCAGGAACCTTCTACGAGCAGTTTGGCTCAGGCTTTATCCTTCGTACCTACGAAGAGCGTTCCTTAGGCATCGACAACTCCCTGTTAGGTGCACGTCTTGTAGCCAAGCCCATTCAGGGCATCACGCTGAAGGCACTTAGTGGCAAGCAGCGCCGCTACTGGAACTGGAACAAGTCACTCATCAGCGGAGCTGATGCCGAGGTACACCTGAACGAATGGCTGCCCTCGCTGCAACAGTCGGGTACAGAGCTGATGGTGGGAGCCTCATGGGTGAACAAATACGAGGAACAGGAGGAGGTGTTAGCACCACCTACCTATGATTATAAATACAATTTCCCTGAGTTTGTGAACGCCTGGGACGTGCGAGCCACACTGAACAAGGGGCCGTGGAGCCTGTTGGCAGAATATGCGCAGAAGACGCAGGACCCGTCGTACGACAACCAGTACAGCTACGAGAAAGGTACTGCCGTGCTACTCTCCGGCTCGTATTCGAAGAAGGGTCTGAGCCTGTTACTGCAAGGTAAGCGGAGTGAGAACATGTCATTCCGCAGCAGGCGCACGATGATGGGTACATCGTCGTTCCTGAACCACCTGCCAGCATTCACACAGGACCACACCTACGCCTTGGCAGCCCTCTATCCATACGCTACCCAGCTGGATGGCGAGTGGGCATGGCAGGCTGAAGGCGGCTATAACTTCAAGCGCAAGACGGCGCTGGGTGGCAAGTACGGCATGAATGTGAAGGTGAACTTCTCGCATGTGCGCTGGGAAGGCGTCACCTACTATCAGGATTTGGACGTGCAGGTGACGCGTAAGATGTCGCAGGCCTTTAAGTTGACGCTGATGTATATGAACCAGCGTTACAACATGTCGGTGATAGAAGGCGGTGAAGGTGGTATGGTGGATAGCAACATCTTCATTGCCGATGGCAAATACCAGTTCTCGCCCAAGGTCACGCTGCGTGGCGAGGTGCAGTATCTGGCAACGAAAGACGACCAGGGCGACTGGGCCTACGGACTGCTGGAGCTGTCGCTTGCTCCCCACTGGATGCTGTCGGCCAGCGATATGTATAATGTGAGCGAAACCCACATTCACTACTATCAGGGTGGTGTGACGTTCAGCACTGGGGCACACCGACTACAAGTGGGCTATGGTCGCACGCGAGCCGGCTACAACTGTTCGGGTGGTGTCTGCCGTTATGTGCCTGCCACATGTGGCCTGACGGCATCGTATAACTATAGTTTTTAATGTAACAATGTAATAATTATTAAATGTCAAAATTATGAGACGCTGTTGTTTTTTCATTATTTCATTTTTTAATTTTTACATTGCTGTCATGCTCATGACGGCCTGCAGTCATATCGACGAGGCTGACCGACTCATCTTTGTAAAGTCGGGCCCATCGGTACGCTGTGTGTTGCTGGAGGACTTTACAGGTCAGCGCTGCGTGAACTGTCCTCGAGGGGCGGAGGTCATAGAACAGTTACAGGAGAAATATGGTGACTCCACATTCATTGCCGTGGGCATCCATGGTGGTCCGCTGGCATTCAAGGGCAACGACAAACTTATGGGACTGGCCACTGACTTTGGCGACGAATACTTCAACCACTGGAATCTGGAATACCAGCCCGTAGGACTCGTCAATCGGCATGGTGCCGTGAACTATACCGACTGGGCAGCAACTGTCAAGGGAGAGCTGGAGCGTCCTGCCACGCTGACCATCAAGGCCGAGGCTGACATTATGGGTGACAAAGTCGACATCCGCCTAACGATGTTGGGCACGGACGGCACCACTTCTGGCAAACTACAGATATGGCTGCTGGAGGATGGCATCAAGGCCATGCAGCTGATGCCTAACGGTACTGCCAACAGTGACTACGTACACAACCATGTGCTGCGCACCCCTGTCAATGGCATCTGGGGTGAGGACTTCACCATCAAGGAGGCTGAAATCAAGACAACCCACCACACGCAGATCCTCGACCCTGCGTGGAACACCGCCAACCTGAGCATCGTCGCTTTCGTCTATAACGACCAAGGCGTGCAGCAGGCGTGCAAGGGGAAGGTAAATATGTAAAAGTTAAGATCAAGAAAAAGTAAATAGACATGAAGAGATTATTATTCTGTGTTTTCTGTGCTTTCTGCATGACAACAACCGTCATGGCACAGGACAGCGACACCTTCCAGTTTGTCGACCAAAGCGGCAACATGGTTGCCAATGGCTCCACCGTCACCCTTAGCGACCTGAAGGAAGACCTTTTCCTCGGCAACTACATCAGTTCTGGACTCTCTGTCAAGAACACGTCCGCAACAACTGCCAGAGTGCGCATGGTCTACGATATCACAACACTCGACAATGGCACTTTCCAGATATGCTTTCCCGTCAACTGCATGTCACGTTTTGAGACTGGTGCCTATACCACGACGGCCGACAATATGAGCGGCGGCGAACAACGCGACCTGCAATGCGAATGGTTCCCCACGGCCTACGGTGTCTGCAAGGCACAACTAAGTCTTGAAATCATGAATGCCTTTAATCAGAAGACCGCAGACGGTCCTGCCGTCACCCTCGTCTTCAACTACGCCGACCCGACTGACATTAATGTCAACGTCAACATCAACCCTGCTGTTGCCAACGTCTACAACCTCCAGGGACAGTCGACATCAACGTCAACAGGTCTCCGCATAGTCCGGCTGACCAATGGCAAGACATTAAAATTATTCACCAAATAAAAACAACAAATTATGATGAAAAAAATCTTTACGCTTGTTCTCGTTCTGACCATGGCAACTGCCATGAATGTTCAGGCACAGTTTTATGTTATGCGTTCAACTACGACACCCCATCGTGCCGCTGTCCAGAATGCCGAAAGTGCTACTGGTTCCAACTGGTGGGGTTACACTGACCCCACAGCCTCAACCAGTGGCTTGGGAGTCAGGGCTTCAGACACCTATCATTGCGCCATCTATGTCCCTGGGGACCATGATGTAGCTGCTGGTAAGACCATCGAAGCCGTCCGCTTCGGACTGAAAGCCACGCACGTTTCTAATGTCAAACTCTGGATTGCCAATGCGCTCCCGACAACCATCAGTACCAGCACCACCCTTGCCCTAGTCGATATTCCCAATTCCGACTTAAGTGAAGATATCGAGGTTCCCGTTCCTTCTATAGCCATCCCTTCAGGCGGTATCTACGTCGGTTACACCTTCACCGTGACTGCCACTACCACTCAAGATGATCAGTTTCCCATCCTAATTAGTGGTCAGGACATTCCCAACGGTATGTTTCTTAGGACAAACAATAATGTTACCAACTGGTCTGATATGTACGGCCAAGGTTACGGTAACCTGTACATGCTGTTGAAGCTTCAGGGAACCTTCGGCGATAACATGGTCTCTCCCTCTGACTTCGGTACTGTCTATGTCCAGATAGGCGAAAATGCCACAGCCTTTGTCGACATTGTCAACAACGGCATCACCCCTGTTTTCGGCATCGACTATACCATCACTACCGACGGCACTGTCGGCAGTCCGCTGCATGCCGATCTCTCTTCACCCCTTGCCTTCTCGCGTCATACCACCGTTGCCCTTACCATTCCTTCCGATGCCGCTCCTGCCTCGAAACAGAAGACGCTAACCGTCACTAAGGTCAACGGCAACGATAACGTGTCCGCCAAGCCATCAGCCACGTTCACCCTCAACTCATTGATTGAGTTCATCGAGCGCAAGGTAGTGGTTGAGCAGTTCACAGGTACGGGCTGCGGCTATTGTCCCCGCGGTCATGTGGGCATGGCCAAGATGCGTACCACTTTCGGCGACCGCTTCGTTGGAATCGCCCTCCACCAGTATTCTTCCCAGAGCAGTGATGCCATGTATATTGCACACAATGCCTATGCCCCCCTCAGTTTCGATGGGGCACCTTCAGCCCGCATGAACCGTGGCGCAGAAATTGACCCATATTACGGTTCCGGCAACGACGTGCTAGACGATTTCCGTAGCGAGATGGCTATTCCTGCCACCGCACGTGTTGATGTTAGCGGCACCTACGACGTCACCACGACACATGTCGACGCCTCGGTCACTGTCAAGTCACAGGTCGATGCCAACTACAAACTGGAATTCGTGCTCGTGGCCGACGGACTGACGGGAACCGGCACAGGCTGGAACCAGTCAAACTACTATTACCAATATTCAGCCGTCCAGCTTCCCACCGACCTGCGTCCTTACGCCAACGGTGGAACCTATGGCAAGTCCACCATAACTGGCTATATCTTCAACGACGTTGCCATTGCCAGTTCCTATGTTAGTGGCAGCAATAAGGTGTCACCGCTGACCATGACTGCTAATGAGCCGCAGACCGTCAACTATACCTTGCCGCTTCCTACATACCAGAAGCTACTTGATGCTCTCAAACTCGACGAGGTCTATGTAGTAGCCCTACTCATCGACGATAGTGGAGCTATTGTCAATGCCGACAAGCAAAAAGTAAGCGAAGGCGGTTCTTCTGCCATCAACACCTTGACAGCTACAGGGAGCCAAACCACCCGTCACTATTCTATCGACGGTCGTCAGCTGACACAGCCACAGCGTGGCCTGAACATCATCAAGATGGCTGACGGAAAAACTTTCAAGGTCATGGTTAAGTGAGAGGAGAGTCGAGCTCGCTCAAATTCTTCCGAACGGAAATGAGCTCAAACGTCAGTTCAAGGTCACGGTTAAGTGAGAAATATGACATAAAGCGTCCGTGATGATACTAATGGCTCCCTCAATCTTGGGAGCCATTTTCAGATGTATCCTTTCAGCCGGTCACCGTTGGCGCATACCAAACTTATGGTATGCAAAATGCCACAAACGGGCGATTGTGGGAGTACGAAAATCATCGTACCTTTGCACCGTGATTCAAAAGTAAAATGGAAAAGAGAATACACATTATTTATTAATATAAAAAGGATAAGATTATGAGTAAGATCGCAAAACAGCTGACTGAGCTCGTCGGTAACACCCCACTCTTAGAGCTCAACAAGTATTCACAGGCAAAGGGTCTGGAGACCCCAGTGATTGCCAAAGTAGAGTTTTTCAACCCCGGCGGCAGCGTGAAAGACCGTATCGCACTGGCGATGATTGAGGATGCTGAAGCAAAGGGCATTCTGAAGCCCGGTGCCACCATCATCGAGCCCACAAGCGGCAACACAGGCGTAGGATTGGCACTGGTATCGGCCGTCAAAGGCTACCATCTTATCCTTACCATGCCTGAGACCATGAGCGTGGAGCGTCGTAACCTCGTAAAGGCCTACGGTGCCGAGGTTCGCCTCACGTCAGGTAAAGACGGCATGCCAGGTGCCATCCGTGCTGCAGAGGAGTTGCGTGACTCTATCCCTGGCAGTGTCATCCTGCAGCAGTTTGAGAACGGTGCCAACCCCGCCAAGCACTATGCTACCACAGGACCTGAAATCTGGCATGACACTGACGGACAGGTGGACATCTTCGTTGGCGGCGTAGGTACGGGCGGTACCATCAGTGGTACGGGTAAGTATCTGAAGGAAAAGAACCCGAACGTGAAAATCATCGCCGTAGAGCCCAAGTCGAGTCCAGTGCTGAACGGTGGTCAGAGTGGTCCGCACAAGATTCAAGGCATCGGTGCAGGCTTCGTTCCTAAAACGTACGATGCTGGCGTCATCGACGAGGTGTTTGACGTAGAGAATGACGATGCTATCCTCACGGGTCGTGAGATTGCCCAGCAAGAAGGTCTATTGGTAGGCATCTCCGCAGGCGCCGCACTC
>Ga0265298_10003070_pt1 | contig 22459 bp, 18 predicted proteins | sample AusTroGonzalo_MG_3_FD_193486 | JGI IMG/M metagenome (GOLD analysis project Ga0265298, IMG submission 193486) | Bovine rumen microbial communities from tropical cattle in Woodstock, Queensland, Australia - Gonzalo_01 | ecosystem: Host-associated > Mammals > Digestive system > Stomach > Rumen ...
GTATGCCGTCGGCGGCTGTGTCCGGGATTCCCTGCTGGGCCTGGAGCCCCATGACTGGGATATCTGCACTTCTGCCCTGCCGGAGCAGATGCAGGAAGTCTTCCGGGATTTCCATACCGTGGAGACGGGCCTGAAGCACGGCACCCTGACGGTCGTTGTGGATCATGTTCCCTATGAAGTAACGACCTTTCGGGTGGACGGGGACTATACCGATCACCGTCATCCGGATTCCGTCATTTTTGTGGATGACCTGGTGAAGGACCTCGCCCGCCGGGATTTCACGGTAAACGCCATGGCCTGGTCTCCTGACACCGGCCTTGCCGATCCCTTCGGCGGGCAGGATGATCTCTCCGCCGGCATCATCCGCTGCGTCGGTGATCCGGAACAGCGTTTTGAGGAGGATGCCCTGCGGGTGCTGCGCGCGCTGCGTTTTGCCTCAGTCTATGACTTTTCCATTGATCCTGAAACATCCGACGCCCTGCGGAAAAAGGCGCCGGACCTGAAACATATTGCCGGTGAGCGCGTCCGGGAAGAGCTGCTCAAGCTGCTCTGCGGAAAGGCAGCCGGCCGGATTCTTCGGGAGTATCCGGATGTCCTGGCTGAAGTGATCCCGGAAATCCGCCCGATGATCGGCTATGACCAGCAGAACCATCATCATTCCTATGATCTTTGGGAGCATACGGTCCGCGCCCTGGAGGGCGTCCCGGCCGATCCGGTGCTTCGCCTGACCATGCTCCTGCACGATACAGGCAAACCGGCTGTGCGCACCACGGATGACAAAGGCGAAGGCCATTATTACGGGCATCCGAAAGTTTCCGAAAAGATCGCCCGGAAAACAGCCGAAGCCCTGCGTCTTGACAATGCTTTCCGGGACCGGCTGTGCCTGCTGGTGCTGCATCATGACACGCCCCTTCGCACCGCAAGCGGTGAAATCAATACCGACAGTTCCTTCCTCCTGCGGCGGCTGAACCGCTTCGGGGAGGAAAACCTTCGCGCACTTTTCCTGATCCACCGGGCGGACCGGGTTGCCACCGGCTATACCACGCAGGAACGGGAGGATGCCCGCCTGCAGGAGCGTATGGCAGCGCTGGACGCGCTCCTGGCGGAGCAGCCCTGTTTTACCCTGAAAGACCTGGCTGTCAGCGGCAATGACCTCACGGCCGCCGGCCTCCGTGGCAAAGCCGTCGGGGAAGCCCTGCAGACCCTGCTCAATGCCGTCATGGACGGCAAAGTCCCCAACGAGAAGGACGCGCTGCTGAATTATTTGCATATTTAATATTTTTGTAACATCCTTTATAAAAATTTAAGATTTTTTCGAAAAAAAAGATTGTCATTTGTTTTCCCTTGTGATACACTGTCGAAGTTAGCCCTGGTTTGCCGCCGGGCGGCTGCATCCGTTGAAAAACGGGTGTTCCGGTGGGAAATCAAACCCCGTCTCTTTAGGCGCTGGCAGACTGCACCTTCCATAGCAGTCCGTCAGTGTTGTTGTGCGCCTGCTTTCACCTGGCGCCGACGCAGAGTCGCAAACCGCAAAGGCCTGGTTGGGTTGCCTCGCCTCTAGGCGGAACACTCTTTCCCGATTGACCGGAGGGTCAAACATTATACGGAGGTGTACTACTAAAAATGGCACGCATTGCAGGTGTTGACCTGCCCAGAGAAAAGCGCGTTGAGATCGGCCTGACCTATATCTACGGCATCGGCCTGACCACTTCGCAGAAGATGCTCGCGGAAGTCGGTGTGAATCCCGACACACGGGTAAAGGATCTCTCCGAGACCGAAATCAGCAAGCTGCGTGAATACATTGAGCATAACCTGAAGGTGGAAGGTGACCTTCGCCGTGAAGTTTCGCTCAACATCAAGCGTCTGATTGAAATCGGCTGCTATCGCGGCGTACGTCATCGTCATGGACTTCCCGTCCGCGGACAGAACACCAAGCAGAATGCCCGCACCCGGAAGGGCCCGAAGAAGACCATCGCCGGCAAGAAGAAAGCCACCAAGTAAGTCTCTGACTGAATTGATTCCGCTATGAAGCGGATATTACGGAGGGAGTAAAATCAATGGCACCTAAGCAAAAGCTGAAGAAGGCTACGCGTAAACGCCGTGAGCGCAAGATCGTTGAGCGCGGCGCTGCCCATATCCGTTCTTCTTTCAACAATACCATCGTGACCATCACTGACACACAGGGCAATGCGCTGTCCTGGGCCAGCGCCGGTGGCCTGGGCTTCCGCGGAAGCAAGAAGTCCACACCCTTCGCTGCTCAGATGGCCGCTGAGACCGCCGCCAAAGCCGCTATGGAATACGGCCTGCGCACGGTTGAAGTGTATGTCAAGGGCCCCGGTTCCGGACGTGAAGCCGCTATCCGTTCCCTGCAGGCTGCCGGTCTGGATGTGAACATGATCAAGGACGTGACGCCCATTCCCCACAACGGTTGCCGTCCGCCCAAACGCCGTCGCGTGTAATAAGGAGGACAGACAGAAATGGCAGTATCTAGAGAGCCTATCGCCAAGAAATGCCGGAAATTTGATATTTCCCCGGCAGTCATGGGCTATGGCAATAAAAAGTCTACCCGCAATCCCGGCGGAAACCGCCGCAAGAAGGTCTCCGAATACGGCGCCCAGCTGCAGGAAAAGCAGAAGGTCAAGTTCGTATACGGTGTCCTGGAAAAGCAGTTCCATAAGTACTATCTGAAGGCCGCCAACATGAAGGGCATCACCGGCGACAACATGCTCCAGCTGCTCGAGCGTCGCCTGGACAATGTGGTGTTCCGTCTCGGCCTGGCCAAGACCCGCCGCATGGCGCGTCAGATTGTCTGCCACGGTCATATCCGTGTCAACGACATCAAAGTCGACATCCCCTCCTATCAGGTGAAGGTCGGCGATAAGATCACTCTGCGCAAGCGCAGCGAAGAGATGGAGATGTTCAAGAGCCTGCGTGAAGGCACCGGCGCCCTGACCCCCAAGTGGCTCAGCTTTGACGCTCAGAACCTCACCGGCACCGTCGCCGCTCTTCCCACCCGCGAAGATATCGACCTGCAGGTTCAGGAGAGCATGATCGTCGAGTTCTACTCCCGTTAATAACGACCGGACAACCCGTAATTTGAGGAGGGTACAACGAAATGATCGTCGAAATCGAAAAAGCCCGCATCGAATGCGTCGAAGTTGGACAGAACGGCTGCTATGGCCGCTTTGTGGTCGAGCCGCTTGAACGCGGTTTCGGTCATACGCTGGGCAACTCCCTGCGCCGCGTGCTTCTTTCCTCCCTCCCCGGTGTGGCAGTCTCCTCTGTACACATTGAAGGTGTGCAGCATGAGTTCTCCACGATCCCGGGAGTCAAGGAAGATGTGACCGAGATTATCCTGAATCTGAAGTGCATGGCCTGCAGGATGTTTGCAGACGGCCCCAAACAGCTCACGATTGATGTGAAGGGGCCCTGCGAACTGAAGGCCGGTGACATCAGAACGGATGATGAAGTCGAAATCGCCAATCCGGAGCTTCACATCGCCACCCTGAACGAGGACGCGCATCTCCAGATGCAGCTGACCCTCGACCGCGGCCGCGGCTATGTGAGCGCCGATAAGAACAAAACCGCCAGCATGCCTATCGGCGTGATCCCGATCGACTCCATCTTCACCCCGGTGAAGAAGGTCAACTACACGGTGGAAGACACCCGCGTCGGCCAGATCACGGACTATGACAAGCTGACCCTTGAGATTTGGACCAATGGTACGCTGAAGCCTGAAGAGGCGATTTCCAGCGCCGCCAAGATCCTGAATGAGCACCTGAATCTGTTCATCGGCCTGACCGACCAGGTCCTGCCCGTGAACATGGTTCAGCCTGAGGACGACAAGAAGGACAAGGTTCTGGAGATGACCATCGAAGAACTCGACCTTTCCGTCCGTGCCTACAACTGCCTGAAGCGCGCCGGCATCAACAGCGTCGCCGAACTCGTGCAGAAGAATCAGGAAGACATGATGAAGGTCCGCAATCTCGGCCGTAAGAGCCTTGAGGAAGTCGAGCAGAAGCTCGGCGCCCTGGGTCTTGGCCTTCGCCCCAATGATGACTAAGATAGGATGAATGGAGGAAATTCCCAATGGCTAACCAACGCAAGCTGGGTCGCACCGCGGATCAGCGCAAAGCGCTCCTTCGCAACCAGGTGACCAATCTGATCTGGTATGGCCGGATTCAGACAACCGAAGCCAAGGCCAAGGAAGTCCGCCGGATCGCCGATAAGATGATCACCCTGGCCGTGCGCGAATGCGACAATACGGTTTCCGCTACCAAGGAAACCCATAACGACAAGGGACAGCTCGTCACCCTGGAAGTGGTGAACGATGCCCCGTCCAAGCTCCACGCCCGTCGGCTCATGATGGCTTACCTCTACGATCTGAAGGAAGCCAAGAAAGACGACGAGAACAAGGCTGAATACCGTGAGCGCACCAAGGACAACAAGCATCCTGTGGTTGAAAAGCTCTTCCGTGAACTCGGTCCGAAATACAAGGCCCGCAACGCTGAGAAGAACTGCTCCGGTGGTTATACCCGTATCTACAAGCTCGGACCGCGCCGCGGCGACGCCGCTGAGATGGTCATTCTCGAGCTGGTCTGACAAACTGACACATCAAGCAAGCATACCGCCTGTCCCCCTGCACAAGGGACGGGCGGTTTCTTTTTCCTTCCCTCTTTGACTTTCTTCTGCTATACTGACACAGAACATATTCCATCATGTCATCTGCGGGGTGCGCTGTTATGCAGGATCTGTATTCGGATAAGGATTACGCTGATATTTCTTCCCAATTGAAAAAAAGATACCTATGCCTCGGTATCCTCTGCGCCTTTTTCCTGGCGCTCTTTATCCTCGCCATGGTCACCCGGACCGAGTGGCTGGCCATCGCCTCACTCATCCTTTTTTTCGGTTCCATGGTCTTTGTGATCGATCTGTTCTGCCTTCCCCTCAGCCGCTACCGTAAGCTGATCGCCGCCGCGCTTGCCGGCCGCACACATACGGAAACCCTTGAATTCAGCAAGCTCGAAGAGGAAATCTCCGTGGTGGACGGCGTACGCTGCCGGGGTATGATTTTCCTCGGCGCACCGGATAAGCACGGTTCCCGGGAGCAACGTTTCTACTGGGACGCGGAGCGTCCCCTGCCCGCCTTTCAGCCCGGTCAGCAGGTCACGCTGAAATATACGGGCCGGAATATTATCGGCTATGAGACATGAAACCCCTTCGAAGTCTCCTTACGGAAGCTCCGTCATCCCGTCCCTGATCAGGTAAAACAGGATATAACCGTCCATGGATACCGCGTCATGCATCCCGTCATAATCAGACAGCTCCACCGTATGCGTTCCGCCGCTCACCGTGCGGAACGTATATTTTGTGTGCGGTTCCTTCTGCCTGTATTCACCCTTCAGCCTGCCGCTGACCGTCACTGTCAGCAGGCGCTCATAGGCCGCGGAAAACGTGTCATAGGGGATTTCCCGGCCGTTCCGGATACAGCGGTCCGTGGCGGTCGTTTCTCCCCCGTTGTCCGAACCATCATCTCCGCTTTGGTGAATCAGCGCATAATGCACGGTCTCCTCTCCCTGTTTTTCCACCATGACACTCTCCAGGGAGTTCAGGGGCGTGGCAACCGGATACCTTGCCGCTGTGGACATCGGATCCGTTTCGGTAAATGTGCTGATGGTAAAATGATTGATGGTATACACTTCTCCGTTGCAAAGCACATAATCCACCATATCTGATTTTTTGCTGCCCAGTTTCAGGGTCACCGTGCGCTCTTCCCAGTCGCTGACATCATACACGCCCGCGTCGCTGACCGTTCCTGTCGAACCTTCCGCCATATGGAATTCCAGGACCGCCGCCGGATGATCCAGTCCGTAATCCGCCGGGTTCAGCTCCTCTTCTGTCCCGATATATACGCCGAGCCTCAGGCTCTCGGCTGAGTCCCGCATATTTTTGATCATGTCATAATCCGCCGGGTACATAAACGGAGCCGTAACCAGCCAGTTCTCCGCCGCGTCCCGGTCAGACACCTTTCCCTGCAGCGCCCATTCTTTCAGGACCTTCCCTTCTTCGTCCCGGATCGTAATCCTGTCCAGCAGCGCGCTGAAAATCTGAATCTGATGCACGGGATGCAGCAGTTCCTTCTCAGACCGGAAGTCTTCCACCGTGCCTGCCGTGACTGCGTAAAGCCGGTCATCCCCGTCAACGGCCAGGTAGTAGCTGGAATTGCCCTCCGGATCAGCTGAATCACCGATCCTGACGGTCACCTGCTCCCCGTCCCGGAAAAGGATCTCTGCCGTCACCAGCGGCTCTTCCAGGCCGAAGGCCGCGGCCGCCGGGGCCCAGTCCTCCCGGTTTTCGGTAAACACATCTTCATAAGTCAGGTTGGCCGCGGCATCGAGAATCATTTTGGCGGCGTTTTCGTCCGCCGTCCATTCCTCGGTTTCAGCTCCGTTTTTCCGCTGCACGGTCAGTTTTCCTTCCTTGTCCTGCAGAAGGCTCCAGGGCTTCTCTCCCCGTCGGGTGATCGTCACCTGCCGGAGATCTTCCACGTTCCGCCTGGTAATGGAGCCGGTAATTCTCTTTCGGCTCTCAGGCGGCTCTTCTTTGGCTTTGTCCTGCAGCAGCACCGCCGCGGTGACGCATGCTGCCAGCAAAACGGCGCACAAAAGCAGGCCGGTCAGCCGTTTCAGCTTCCGGTCCTTATGTTTCTGCCGTTCCACTTTCTGCATTCGAACGCCTCACCTGCTTCTTCTCGGTCCGAGCACCAGCACCGCGGCCGCCAGCACCGTCAGCGGAAGCGCGACAATCAGGATGGATCCCAGATTGGTGCTCGCCGTGCTCAGGCCCGGCCTCAGCGCTTCCTTCGGGGAGATCATCAGGTTTGACGCGTCCGACTGCAGCAGGAATTCCATGACACGGATTGTCACCTGCTGGCTGTCCGTCATGGCATACAGCTGCTGGTCCGCCAGCGCGGCGCTGCAGCCGATAATGAACGCGCGGGACACATATCCCTCCGTGGTGATCCTTCGCGCCTCCAGCGCCAGGGGGAAAGCACCCTGCTCATCGTCCGCTGTCTTTTCAATCGTCACTGAGTCATCTGTCAGCTCTTTCCGGTAGGAAGTGGCGCCGCTGCGCAGGACCACGGCCGCCGTCAGGCTCCGGTCCCCCTCCTCCGCTTCCTCAAAGGCCCTTGCCCCGGGAAGCAGCAGGTGGTTCGCGCCGGCCGTGATCAGGCTGATCGTCAGATCCGTGGAACACATCTCCGGCAGCAGCCACACCTGGTTTCCGTTATAATACGTGCTCCCGTCGGCGGTATCCGCGATCACGATGCCTTCCTTCGGCTGGAAGCCGTAGCTGCGCAGCAGCGCGCTGTAGTTCGGCATCCGGAGAACCGGATCCGTATAGTCGCAGGTAAACAGGAAACTGCCGCCTTTCGCGGCAAAATCCCGCAAAGTGTTAAGCTCGGGTTCCGTCAGGTCCCTGACCGGGCTGAAAAAGATCAGCAGGTCCTCCGGATTAGGAGTCCATCCGGCCGCTGTCATATCCTCGCTGACCACTTCATACTGGTTCGCTTCCAGCAGTCCCTGGAAATACTGCAGGGTCTGCTGGTCCATTTCCCCGTGCCCCTGCAGGATCACCGCCCTGGGAATCCGCTCCCGGGTCACATAGGCGATCGCCCCGGTGATGCTCCGTTCATAGGTCCAGCCGGTATAGGTATATTCACCGGTCTCCGTATCCATTCCCACGCTGACAAAGTCTTCCGGCCCCAGCACCCGGAACCTTCCTGTCTTTTCACAGCTGACGATCAGGGTATTGCTGCCGGGCGTCACGCTGTCCGTGGTAAACCGGCTCAGCAGCGCCGGATTCAGCGCCGGATCCACCTGCTTCCAGGAAACCATGTCGCTGGCGGCGGAATACTTGTCCAGCAGTTCCATCAGCGGCGCATCCTCATCGCCTTTCCGGAACAGCGCGTAAATCTCCACCGGGGTATCCAGCTGGCTCAGGATCTCTTTGGTTTCCCTGCTTTGGGAAACAATGCCGTTAAAGGAGAGGTCAACCCGCCAGGCCTGTTTTTTCTCCAGGGCATACACGCCAACATTCAGGGCAATCAGCGCCAGCAGCACCATGACGATCATCAGCACCGACACAGATCCGTATTTCACTTTCCCTGTCCTGATCTTCATGGCCTTCCCCTCCTTTCTTCCTGTATTAAATCTGTTGAAAACCTGTGATTAAAGCGAGCGCGTGCGGGTGTTCCGGATCGAAGGACATCCGCAGTGCGGGTTCTTAGTGATTGGCGAGCCCTGGCGAAGCCAGAGCTTAGAACCCCTACACGAGGACTAAACGCGAGTGGTCCAGAGATCGGGACACCCAGACAGCGAGCGTAAAGCCTTATTTCCCGTAGCGTTTCCGGTCCAGCCTGAATATCGTCAGCGCCAGGAACGCCGCGATAAACGATACATCAAACAGCAGCCCTGCCCAGCTCAGCTGCCCCATCATAAACGGCTCGTTCCGCCTGTACAGGCTCATAAACCGCAGGATCTCCGACAGCCATTCCGCCTGCACGGAATTCTCCAGCAGGTCCAGGATCCACAGCAGGAAATTGGCCCCGAAGGCGAGCACCGCCGCGGTCACCGGCGTTCCCGCGCAGCCGGAAAGGAACAGGTCCAGGGCCGCAAACGCGCATCCCTGCAGGATCAGGCCCAGGTAATTCACCGCCAGCTCCGCCGGGTAAACCGTTCCGTACAGCGCGACCACCAGCACAAACAGCAGTGTCAGCCCGGCTGTAATCAGCAGTACCGTCACTGCTGCCAGGTATTTGCCCAGCACAATTCCCGGCAGGGATACCGGGCTGGTCAGCAGCAGCTGGTCTGTCTTCTTCTGCTTTTCCTCCGCCAGCAGCCGCATCGTCAGGATCGGGCTCAGCAGCATCCACAGGTAGCAGAGCTCCGCGATGAAATTCGGCAGGTCGCCGCTGCGCTGCCGCAGGATTTGCATATAAAAAAGAACGGAGGAAACAGTCAGGAACACGCCGATAAACACATAGCCGACAGGCGTATAGAAATATCCCTGCATTTCCCGCTTCCGGATCGTGTTCATGCTGCTCCTCCTTTCCGCGTATCTCCGGTCCAAAAAACCAAAGAAGATTATACCATATCGGCAGATGGAAAAGAAGCGTTCCCTCCGGCTTCCTTCCGTTCTTCTCGGAACTGGGCCGGGCTGACTCCGACGGTTTTCTTAAAGCTCCGGCTGAAATGGAAAGGATCCGGATAGCCGACCCGCGCCGCGATTTCCTGTACCGTCAGGCCTGTATCCATCAGCAGTTTTCTGGCTTCCCTCATCCGGATATCGGTCAGGTATTTGCTTGGGCTTGTCCCTGCCTGTTCATGAAACACCTTGCTCAGGTAAGGCGCGGAGACCGCCAGGGAATCCGCCAGCGCTGAAAAATCCACCGTCTTGTCATAGTTCTCCTGCAGGTAAATCCGTACGCTCTCTGCCAGCGCGGCCGCGTCAGATACGCGGCGGGAGACCATCTGCTGTTCCCGGGCAAGCAGCGTCGTTTCCAGTCTTTGCAGCAGGCGGTGAAGTTCCTCCGGATTCACCGGCTTGAGCAGGTAATCCACCGCATGATTCTGAATAGCGCCTTTCATGTAGCTGAAGTCACTGTATCCGCTCACGATCACGCAGAGAACGGACGGATGTTCCTTTCCCAGCCGGGTAATCAGTTCGATTCCGTCCATCTCCGGCATTTTGATATCGCTGAACACCACGTCGGGCAGCAGCTCCTGCGTCTGCTCCAGCGCTTCCGTTCCGCTTCCCGCCCGTGCGATAACCCTGAACGCGTCGCTGCTTTCCTCTATATGCCTGGCGATATTCTTCGCGATCAGTTTCTCGTCATCCGCCACAATCACCTTAAACTGTCTGGCCATCCCGATCTCCTCCGATTACCACGCACGCGCCGCCGTCCGGGTTGTTTTCCAGCCTGAACACAAAATGATCCCCATACAGCAGGAAGAAACGAATATACACATGAAGGATCCCCATCCCGTTGATTTTCAGGGACGGCAGGGTGGCTGTACGCCTGATCTCCTCCATCTGTTCTCCGAGCGCGTCCAGCGTTTCCTGTCCAAAGCCCGGCCCGTTATCCCGGATCCGCAGCTCGTAGCTGTCCTCTGTCACGCTTCCTTCGATCCGGATCCTGTACGGGGGCCGCTGGGTGGTCGTAAACTTAATCGCGTTTTCCGCCAGCAACTGCACGCACAGTTTGGGCACCGGCACCGGATTCATCTCATCCGGAATCTCTACCTCGCAGGTCAGGTCTCCCTGATAGCGGATCTCCATGCAGCGCAGATATTCCTTCGTATGCTTGATTTCTTTCTCCAGCGGAACCAGCTGAGCGGAATCCGATGAGATATAGCGCAGGATACCGGCCATGGACTGGCACATCTCCGCAATCTCCGCGTCCATCCCCTCGTCCGCCATAGCCTGGATCGCCTGCAGGCTGTTGAACAGAAAGTGCGGGTTCATCTGCGCCTGCAGTGCCAGCATCCGGGACTGCATTTCCTGATTCTGCAGTTCCAGCAGTTTGGCCACGTTTCCGGACAGCGTCGACTGCATCCGGGAAAAGGAGGAGTGCAGCGTCTGAATCTCCCGGATATCCGAATCCACTTCGGGAAGCGGTTCCGGATGCTCCAGTTCAATCCGTCCGACCTGGTCACAGATATCCGCCAGCGGCCGCGTGATACGGCGGGAAACCAGGACGGAAGCCAGGACCGTCAGGATCAGGGTTCCCAGCGTAATCAGCAGGATGGTCACAATCTGAGCCCGGAAAGAACCAAACAGGTCTGCTTCTCGGATGCTCATCACCGTCCGGAATCCCCCCCGTCCGGCCGGAATACTGCAGATCAGTATCCCCCCGTCTGCCGCCGTAAATTCTTCCGGCCAGCACAGGCTTTCCGCGGCTGCGTAAACTGTATCCTCCCCGGGTTCTCTCGGATAGATCCGGTTTCCTTCCCGGTCATAAAAGGAAAGGGTTTCCCCGAAAGCAGGCTGATAGGCTGTCACAGCGGAAAGGATACGGCTGATCCGCTGCTTGATCTCAATATAACCGCAGGAGTTGCCGAAGTTGTCGAAATTCTCCATGGCCAATGTAACAAACTCCCGGCCGTAACTGTCCGTCACGTACTTGGACAGTTTTTCGTCCCGGCCGGAAAAGAAAAGAATCTGGTGGTTCTCCTGTTCCGTAAGCTGCCTGTACCAGGGCCGCGTTTCCGCACTGTCCGCCGCCACTTCATTGTGCAGGCCGGAGGAAACACAGATTCCGTCTTTCGTGTACAGATTGATCTGGTCGATCGGCCGGTTTGGAAAAACGATCAGGGAAAGAATCATCGCCAGTTTATCCGCTTCTTCCGAAACCTCGCCGGAGGAGGATCCCCTGCGCAGGTACAGCCGGTCCTGCAGCCGGGTGGAATAGGTGATATTCATCGCCATAGTCCGCATCTGGTCAATTTCCCGGTCGGCCGCCGCTGCCGCTGCCTGCGTCTGCTGCCGGAGCGTGTTCAGCACCTCATTGCGCGCCCTGTTCGCATGAATCAGCGAAAAAGCTGTCGCCAGCGCGATAAAAGAAAAAAGAATCAGCACGGTATAGGTGCGAAGCAGGGTTCCCCGCACCGTTTTTCCGCGCGTTCTCCGTTTCTTCATCTTTCTCTTTTTCCCCCGGAATGAATCTGTAACGTTTTGTTTATTCAGGTTTTCAGTATAGGAAAACGGGCTGTTTTTGTCAATCGGCCGCCTTCAGTCTTAGCCGATCTGGTATGTTTTCGGTTAAAAAAATCCATGGAAGCGGATAAAATACTCCATTCTATATTCCTTAAATCGTTTCTATAATCGGGTCAGATAGAAAAGCCGGAGAAGAACGGCTGCCTGGAGAACAGGACAAAAAAGGAGGTTTCCCGTATGAAGAAGATTCTTTCCCTCGCACTGGCGCTGGTGATGCTGCTTGGTATCGCTTCCGCCGCTCACGCCGATGAAGGCGTCACCATCACCTACATGGCCAGCCAGGACTGGGTACAGGACGCTGAAATGGAACTGGCTGAGAAGTTTACCGAGAAGACCGGAATCAAGGTTGATTTCCAGATCATCCCCTCCGATCAGTACACAACCCTGCTGATGAGCAAGCTGAATGCCGGTGAGTGCGCCGATCTCTTCGGCTCCCAGGCTGGCCAGTTCGACATCGTTACCCAGCTGAATGTGGAAAAGAATGCTGTGGATCTGAGCGGTGAGTCCTGGGCTTCCACTGTTGACCCGCTGGCATCCTCCGAAACCTCTGTGAACGGAAAGCTGTACGGCCAGCCCGCGCAGGACGTGTCCGCTGTCTGGGCCATCGCTTACAACAAAAAGGTTTTCGAGAAGCTGAACCTGAGCGTTCCCACCAATTACGAAGAGTTCAAGGCAGTCTGCGAAGCGATCAAAGCCGACGGAATGATCCCGATCTATGAAGCCGTCTCCGACGGATGGCATCACCAGCTGTGGTTCTGCGAAATGGGCGTCGCCATCGAGCACAGCGAACCCGGCACCGCTGAAAAGCTGAACAACAACACAATGAAGTTCGTCGACAGCGCCGCCGCGGTAAAGCTGATTGGGCAGATCAAGGAAATGGTGGATCTGGGCTACTGGGGCGATAACTATATGGCAAACGCCTATTCCGATGCCGCCCGTGCCATCGCCGAGGGCGAATACGCCATGACCGTAGCCAACCAGGGCTTCCCCACCGAGCTGAACGCCGCCTATCCGGAATTCCCCGCTGAGGATATCGGTTTCTTCGTCATGCCCCTGCTCGACAACCAGGTGCTGAACATGAACCCCGTCGGCCCGACCCGCTTCATCTATTCTGGCTCCGCCAATATCGACGCCGCGAAGCAGTATCTGGCCTTCCTCGCCGAACCGGAAAATGTACAGTACCAGATCGAAAAGGTGCCGAAGTTCAATACGCTGCCCTTCACCACCGCGAAGGATGCTTATTCCCCCGAAATCTCCGCTTTCTACGCGGCCTATCCGGACCATGGCACTGTGTACCAGACCTGTGTCAAATACGTCAATCCCCAGTGGATGGAAATCGGCAAGGAACTGGTCGCCGTCATCCAGGGAGACGAGACCGCCGAAGATATGCTGAAGAACATCGATCGGAACCGTGCGGATCAGGCGGGCGCCGCCCAGGATCCGGCCTGGAACTGATCTGACCTGAAACCTGCAGGCGGAGGAAACCGGATCACCGGTTTCCTCCGCTTTTCAAAAGACCGCTCTTTTTCCCGGATGGAATAAACCGCCTGGAGGAAACCCATGAACAAGAACCGGATCTACCCGACCTATTTCATCTTCGGCGCACTGCTGCTGTATACGGTGCTGTATGTGCTGCCCTCCGTGATAGGCCTCGGATACTCTTTCACGGACTGGTCCGTATATTCCCAGGAAATTCACTTTGTCGGCTGGAAGAACTTCGCCACCGTCTTCTCGGCGGACTACAACTATACCCGCATGCTGGAAAACACTTTTGTGTTCACCATTGTGACGACCCTGGCGAAAAACGTCATCGGCCTTGCCCTGGCCGTTCTGCTGACCAAAAAAGTGATCCTGCTGAACTTCCACCGGGCGGTCATGTATCTTCCCTGCGTGCTTTCCGCGCTGATTGTCGGAATGATTTTCAAGTCGGTCCTGAATCCGAAAATCGGTCTGCTGAATACCTTCCTGCGCAAAATCGGCCTGGGGTTCATGGCCAGCAACTGGCTGACGGATTCAAAAATTGCTTTCCGGTCGGTCATGGCGGTAGACATCTGGAAAGGCATGGGATATATTATGACTATCCTGATTGCGGGCATCATGTCCATCCCGCCGACCTATTACGAAGCCGCTTCCATTGACGGCGGAAACGCCTGGCAGTGTTTCCGGCATATCACGCTTCCGCTGCTGGTGCCTACGCTGACAGTCACCACCGTGCTGAATGTCATATACGGCCTGAAGGTCTTTGATACGGTCTATTCCCTGACCAACGGCGGCCCCGGTTTTGCCACCGAAGTCCTGTATACGGGCGTATACAAGGAATTCGGCCTGGGGCGTTATGCCGTGGGAACTACCCTCTCCACCATCATGACACTGGTTATGCTGGTCGCCGGTTTCTTCATGATCAAACACATGGTGAAGGGAGATGGACAGGAAATATGAGACGCAGAAAACAGCTTGCCGTCATCGGCATCAATCTCCTGGCCTGGGCCTTGTCCCTGATCCTGCTGGCGCCACTCCTGCTGATCCTGCTCAACAGTTTCAAAACCGGCAAAGCCGCGGCTGATATGAATCTGGCGCTTCCCGCTTCCATGGAATGGTCCAACTATGCCGTCGTCATTGAGAAAGGCAAACTGGCCACAACCTTCCTGAACAGCGCTCTTTATTCCGTATGCAGTGTGCTCCTGTGCACCCTGCTGTGCACCATGGCCGCCTACGTACTGTCCCGGAACCGCCGGAAACTGCACAGTTTCCTTTATCTCTTCCTGGTACTCGGTATTGCCATGCCCATCAACTTCATCACCCTGATGAAAGTCATGCAGACCCTGAAGCTGATGAACTCCCGGATCGGGATCATCCTGCTTTATACCGCCACCCAGATTCCGTTCAATATCTTCCTGATCCACAGCTTTGTCAGCAAGATTTCCCCGGAGATTGATGAAGCTGCCGTCATTGACGGCGCTTCACCTGTCAGCCTCTTCTTCCGTATTGTCATGCCGCTGATGAAACCGGTGCTGGTCACCGTCATGGTCCTGACCTTCCTGAACACCTGGAACGAGTTCGTCATGCCGCTGTATTTCCTCGGCAGCACGGATAAATGGCCCATGACCCTGGCCGTGTATAATTTCTTCGGCATGTATTTCAAGGACTGGAACCTGGTCTGCGCCGATATCGTGCTCACCAGCGCCCCGGTCATCATCGTCTACCTGCTCGGTCAGAAATACATTGTTTCCGGCATGACTGCCGGGGCAATCAAAGGATAAAACAGACAGGTCAAAGGAGTTTCAGGCATGACGCGTATCGAATCTGCTCCCGGCGTTACCCGTATCCTTTTGTCCCCATCCGGACGTGAGGTATTTTCACCCGTCTCTTTCCGGGATGATGCCGGCGAATACCTCCGCCAGTCTGCCTGTACGTTCGCGCCGAGGCCCGTCTGGCGATTTTCCGGTTCCGCCGGGGACGGCGAAGTCAGGCAGACCGCCAACGGCGAGGTCATCTCCTTTGACGCCGGTGAGCGTGAACAGGCCGGCTCCGTATATTCCGCCGAGCTGACCTTCACGTATCCCGGTTCCCCGCTCCTCACCGGCCTGGGTGCCCATGAAGACGGCATCTTCGATTACGCGGAAAAAAGCGAGCTGCTCTACGGGCACAACATGAAGATCCCAATCCCTTTCCTGCTGAGCAGCGACGGCTGGGGACTGCTCATCGAGGCCGGCTGCGCCATGAAATACCACGGGAAAAAGAACGCCTTCACCTTTGTGCTGGATGCGGTCAATACGGTCTCTTACTGTGTTATCCGCGGAACCGACTGTGCGGACGTGCTGAAAAAGCTGGCCGGAATCATCGGCCGGCCGTCCATGCTCCCGAAATGGGCTTTCGGCTATATACAGAGCAAGGAGCACTATCAGTCCGCGGAAGAGCTGCTGTCTGTTGCCCGTGAATTCAGGCGCCGGGGGCTGGGGCTGGACTGTATCGTACAGGACTGGCTTTCCTGGCAGGACGGGTGCTGGGGCGACAAGACCCCTGATCCTTCCCGTTTCCCGGACGTCAAAGCGCTGACGGACGCGCTTCATGACCTGAATGTCCATTTTATGATATCCGTCTGGCCGAACACCGGAAGCGGCCGGGACTGCGATGAATTTGCCGAAGCCGGGCTTTTCCTGCCTTCCAGCCGGATCTACAATGCCTTTTCCCCTGAAGCCAGGGACCTGTACTGGCGCCAGTGCCGGCGATACTGGATGGACGGCGGCGCGGACGCCCTCTGGTGCGACAGCTGTGAGCCGATCACCGACCCGGACTGGTGCGGCACGGAAAAGCGCGATCCGGAAACCCGTTTCCGTCTCATCACGGAAGCTTCCGCGCTTCGCATGGATCCTGTCAGCATGAACCGGTATGCCTCCTTCCATCTGGAAGGACTCCGGCAGCGCTGGCTCCGGGATTTTCCGGAAAAACGGCCCGTCCTGCTTTCCCGAAGCGGCGGAACAGATTCCGGCGCTTTGGGTGCCATCCTGTGGTCCGGTGATATTGCGGCGCGCTGGGATGTCCTCACGGCGCAGGTCACCGAGGCCGTCCGCGTATCCTGCAGCGGGATCCCGTGGTGGACACTGGATATCGGCGGATTCTTTGTCAGCCGGAAGGAGCCCTGGTTCTGGCGCGGCGATTATCCGGACGGCGTCCGGGATCCGGCCTACCGTGAGCTCTATGTCCGCTGGTTCCAGTTCGGAGCGATGCTGCCCGTCTTCCGCTCCCACGGTACGGATACTCCCCGCGAACCCTGGGCATTCGGCCCGGAAGGCAGTCCTGAATACACCTGCCTGCGGGAGATGATTGTCCTGCGATACCGGCTGCTCCCCTATCTGTATTCCCTGGCCGACGAAGCCTGCCGCACCGGGCTTCCGATGATCCGGGCCATGCTGGCCGCTTTCCCGGGCGACGAACGGGTTCACGGCCTGTCCGACCAGTATATGCTGGGCGACGCCCTTCTGGTCAAACCGGTTACCCGTTCCCTGGCGGACGGCGGCGGCAGCACGCCTGTAATCCTGCCGGAGGGAGGCTGGTACAGTTTCTTCACGAAAGAATACCTTTCCGGCGGCCGCGCCGTGACCGTCAGCACGCCGCCGGACCGTTTCCCCCTGCTGGTGCGTGCCGGCAGTATCCTGCCGCTTTCTTCCGGCGGATGCAGCACACAGGAGCTGCGATCTCCGGCGGATGAACTGCTCGTCTTCAGCGGCGCGGATGGCAGTTTCGTCCTATATGACGACGCGGGGGATGGCATGGGGTACCTTCAGGGTCAGTTTGTCCGGATCCCGCTGCGCTGGGAAGACAGGAGCGCCGCCTTGTCCGTCGGCCCGGCGGAAGGCAGTATGCCGGTCCTTGCCGATCTGTCCGTGCGCCTGGTCCGCCCCGACGGAACGGAAACCGTCCGGCGGCTCCGTTATCAGGGAGAGGCTGTCCGGCTGTCATTTCAGTAGTATTTCGTCCATTTCCGGTCCTGAAGCACACGTGCAAAGCGGGGAACAGCCGTCCGGCTGTTCCCCGCTTGTTATCTCCTTATGTGCTTTTGAGGAAAATCTCTTCCAGCGAATCTTTTTCTTCCGTCATCATCCGGATCGGCGCGTTCATCCCGGCCAGCAGCCGGAACACCTGGTCCGTCGCCCTGCCCTGGTCATCCGATCTTTTGCATTCCAGCACGATTTCCGCGGTGCCCTCCTCGTGGCTTTCTTCGGCTTCCGCGCTTTCCACGCAGTTCAGCGCCTTCAGCGCGTTCAGCAGCGCTTCCTTCTGTCCGGCCGCCCGGATCCGGAGCTTCAGGGTATCTTTCTCCTGCTCCTTCAGGTCGATGCTCTGCACCATCCGTCCCTCGTTCAGGATAATCACCCGGCTGCAAAGCTGCTGTACCTCGCTGAGGATATGGCTGGAAAAGACCACTGTATGATCCTTTCCAAGTTCCCGGATCAGTTCCCGCATCTCCACGGTCTGTTTCGGATCCAGGCCGACGGTCGGCTCGTCCAGGATCAGGATTTCCGGCGCGCCGCACAGCGCCTGCGCGATCCCCACCCGCTGCCGGTAACCCTTGCTCAGGTGTCCGATCATCCGAGCGCGGACTTCTTTCAGCGCGCACAGCTCGATAATCTCGTTTACATGGCTGCGGTTCGCTTTCCTGACAACTTCCCGCAGTTCGCTGACGAACAGCAGGTATTCTTCCACGCTCATCTCGTCATACAGCGGCGGCTTCTCCGGCAGGTAGCCGATCATCCGCTTGCACTCCCGGGGCTGCGCCATCATATCTTTTCCGCCCACGCGGACAATGCCTTCCGTCGGCGGAAAATAACCGGTCATCAGGTTCAGGGCCGTGGTCTTGCCCGCGCCGTTGCGCCCGAGAAGCCCCGTTGTTTCTCCCCGGGGAACATGAAGCGAAACATCCCGCAATGCCGGGATGCCGCCGTAGTTCTTCGACACATGTTCCAGTCTGATCATTGCTTCGCCTTCCGGTAAAGTACCGCCCGCTTGGAAAAATAGTTCCAGATCATCACAATCAGCGTTGCCAGGCACTTGTTCAGTACATACATTTTGATGTCTTTCCCGCCCAGGGAAAGGATCACCGATTCCTCGCCCAGCATCCACCGGAAGAGGAGCATCAGCAGCTCGTTCAGTCCCAGGCCGATGAGGCTCGTCATCAGGAAGCCTGCCTTGGAGGCGGCATTCGTGTTCTTCGCGCCTTTGAACACCCATACCACGCACATCAGGTAGTTCAGGATAACGGAAACCAGGAATGCCACCGGGGTGGCGATCAGGGTATCCAGGCCGAGCCCGCCTTTGAGCAGGATCAGTACGCCCAGCTCCACCAGGAAGCAGATTCCGCCGGTCAGCGCGAACCGTATGATCTCACCGTTCCGGTTCTGTTTGCTTTCCATGCCTGTCACCCCTTTTGCTTCAGCACCACGTTTTCGCTGCCCAGGGCATCCTTCAGGCGCCGCAGGCATTCGTCGTCCGCGCTGCACCAGTTCTCCTTCGGGCACAGCAGCGTAATCTTTTCTTCCGGAATATGCATATAGACCGGCACATTTCCGGCGCTCAGCGCCAGCAGCGCGCCTGCCTTGTCCATGCTCTTCCGCTCCAGCCGCAGGAACAGTTTCTGCCCGGCTTCCGCCGCCAGCTGCGCGTCGGTCTTCGGCGCTGTCATCTCCGCTTCAGGGGCGCTTTCCCGCATCGTCGCGCTGTGCTTCGACCACTCGTCAATCCGCACAATCCGGTCCGCGATCAGCTTGGCGGCTTCGTCCTCGCGCATGCTGATCTTTCCGCTGATCACCACCGCTTCGTCTGTGTTCAGCAGCAGCCGGTATTTCTCAAACACCCGCGGGAATACCAGGCATTCAATCTGGCCCGTCATGTCTTCCAGCGTGACAAAGGCCATATAGTCGCCTTTTTTGGTTGCCTTTTCCTTCACTTCGGTCAGCATTCCGCCCAGGTCCACGAAAACGCCGTCCAGGTCCGGCTGCTCGCCGTTCTCGTCGATTTCCGTGATCTGCGCCGCGGTATAAGGCATCCGGCTGATGATATCCAGGTAATCGTCCAGGGGATGCCCCGTCATATAAACGCCCGAGGCTTCCTTTTCCATCTTCAGTTTCGCCCTGGCCGGATAATCCGGCAGATTCGGCAGCGTCAGCTCCGTGCCGAGCAGCGCCTGCTCCTCCTGCCCGCCGAACATATCAAACAGGCTCACCTGGCCGGACACGTTTTTCTTCCTCAGGTTCTGTGTGGCGTCCATCGCGGCTTCAAACACCGCCAGCATCTGCGGCCTGTTGGCGCCCATTCCGTCAAAGGCGCCGGCGCGGATCAGGCTGTCCGTCATCCGTTTGTTGCATTCCGCCGTATCGATCCGGCGGCAGAAGTCGAAGATATCGCGGAAGGGCCCGCCGTTTTCCCGCTCCCGGATGATCGCGGCCACCGCGTTCTCGCCGACGCTCTTGATCGCGCCCAGGCCGAACAGGATTGCCGGGTTTCCGTTTTCGTCCGTATCCACGGTGAACTTCCAGCGGCTGCGGTTCACGTTCGGCGGCAGCACGGCAATGCCCTTGCCCCGGCAGTACTGGATGTAGCCGGCGATCTTGCCCGTGTTGCCGTAAACGCTGTTCAGCATGGCCGCCATAAACTGTACGGGATAATACCGTTTCAGCCAGGCTGTTTCCACGGCCACCACGCCGTATGCCGCCGCGTGGGACTTGTTGAAGGCATAGCTGGCAAAAGCGATCATTTCATCATAGATCTCGTTCGCCACATTTTCCGGCACGCCGTTGCGTACGCAGCCGGGGACCGTCACGTTTCCGCTCTCGTCCGTCATGCCGTGCACAAAGATCTGGCGTTCCTCTTCCATCACTTTGTGCTTTTTCTTCGCCATCGCGCGGCGTACCAGGTCGCTCCGGCCGTAGCTGTATCCGGCCAGGTCCCGCACGATCTGCATCACCTGTTCCTGGTATACCATGCATCCGTAGGTCACGTCCAGGATCGGCCGCAGTTTTTCGGTTTTATACCTTACGCTGCTCGGGTCCACCTTGCCGGCAATATACCGGGGAATGGAATCCATCGGGCCGGGCCGGTACAGGGAAATCGCCGCGATGATATCCTCAAAGCAGGTCGGTTTCATGTTCGTCAGGAAGCCGGTCATGCCCGCGCCTTCCATCTGGAACACGCCGTCCGTATCCCCCCGGCTGATCATTTCATAGACCTCCGGATCATCCAGCGGGATATCCTCCGGCTTCATATCGACACCGGTTTCCCGCATCATGTCCAGCGTGTCCCGGATCACGGTCAGCGTCCGCAGCCCCAGGAAGTCCATCTTCAGCAGGCCCAGCCGCTCTATCGTACCCATGGGGTACTGGGTGGTGATCACTTCGTCGTTGCGCTGCAGCGGCACAAACTCCACCACCGGTTTCCCGGTGATCAGCACGCCGGCCGCGTGGGTGGAAGCATGCCTGGGCATTCCCTCCAGCGTCATCGCGGTATCAATCAGTTCCTTTACCTTGGGCTGACTGTCGTACATTTCCCGCAGCACCGGGCTCACTTTCAGCGCCTTTTCCAGCGTCATCCCCAGGTCAAAGGGGATCGCCTTGGCCACCGCGTCCGTTTCCTGGTAGCTCATCCCCAGCACCCGGCCCACATCGCGTACCACACCTTTGGCCGCCATGGTACCGAAGGTAATGATCTGGCTCACGTGGTCCGCGCCGTATTTCCGGGCAACATAATCGATGACTTCCTGCCGCCGTTCATAGCAGAAGTCCACGTCAATATCCGGCATGCTGACCCGTTCCGGGTTCAGGAACCGCTCAAACAGCAGCTGGTACTTCAGCGGGTCCAGCATCGTGATTCCCAGGGAATAGGCCACAATGGAACCGGCGCCGCTTCCGCGGCCGGGGCCGACCATGATCCCCTGCGATTTGGCATAGTGGATGAAATCCCACACAATCAGGAAATAATCCACATAACCCATCCGCTCGATGGTGCTCAGTTCATATTCAAGGCGCTTCCACGGCTCATCCTCGGGTCCCGCGTCCGGATACAGCCGCCGGATCCCTTCCGCGCACAGGCGGCGCAGCATCCCGTCCGGCGTTTCGCCTTCCGGCACCGGGTAATGCGGCAGCCGGGTTTTGCCAAACTCAAAGGTCACGTTGCAGCGCTCCGCGATCTCCTGCGTCCGGTCAATCGCGTCCGGCACCTGCCGGAAAACAGCGCGCATTTCCTCTTCGCTCTTGACGTACAGTTCCTCGGTTTCCATGCGCATCCGCTGGTCGTCGGCCAGCGTCTTGCCCGTCTGGATGCACATCAGCACTTCCTGGGCCGGCGCGTCCTTCTTCTCCAGGTAGTGGCAGTCGTTTGTCGCCACCAGCGGCACATTCATTTCCCGGGCCAGGGCAATCAGCCGCGGAAGGACGGTTTTCTCCTCCCGCAGGTTATGGTCCATGATCTCGATATAGAAGTTGTTCTCCCCGAAAATCTCCTGCATTTCCCGCACATAGGCATGGGCGCTTTCATCCTGCCCGTTCAGCAGCATTTTCGGCAGGTCCCCGCTCAGGCACGCGCTCAGGCAGATCAGGCCTTCATGGTGTTCCCGGATCAGGTTGTAATCGATCCTCGGCCGGTAATAGTATCCCGTCAGGAAACCTTCGCTGATCAGGTACATCAGGTTCCGGTACCCTGTGTTGTTCTCGCACAGCAGGATCAGGTGGCTCATTTCCCGTCCGGCGATGGACTTGTCGGTCCGGTCGCGGCAGACATAGGCCTCGCATCCGATAATCGGCTTGATCCCGGCATCCGTCATGGCGGTATAAAAATCGATCGCGCCATACAGCACGCCGTGGTCCGTAATCGCGCACGAATCCATGCCAAGCTCTTTCAGCCGGCCGACCAGCCGGCTGATCCGGCAGGCGCCGTCCAGCAGGCTGTACTCCGTGTGCAGGTGAAGATGCGTAAAACTCATAGGTCTCCCCCGGCGGTCCCGCCGCCTTCATAGATTTCCAGGTTATATTATACCATATCTGCCCCACGAAAAAAAGGCAGCCCCGGGCCGCCTTTGATCCTGCGCCGCCGGTTCATTGTTCCGCCGACCGGATGGTTTTCATGATTTCTTCAGCCTCTTTGGCTGCGTCCTCATTGGCATACCAGAAACTGATCTCAATCAGCCAGTCCC
>Ga0265298_10003074_pt1 | contig 22453 bp, 9 predicted proteins | sample AusTroGonzalo_MG_3_FD_193486 | JGI IMG/M metagenome (GOLD analysis project Ga0265298, IMG submission 193486) | Bovine rumen microbial communities from tropical cattle in Woodstock, Queensland, Australia - Gonzalo_01 | ecosystem: Host-associated > Mammals > Digestive system > Stomach > Rumen ...
CGGAGGCGTTCGTAAACGTGTGGGTGAGGCTATTCGTGCTGGAGGTGATGTTCGTATGTTCGTACCAATCGAAACGATCGCACGCAAACGCAGTCGTGTCGCCCGTGTTGCTGTGGCCCACGGTCAAGTGCAAGGTCACTACGCTGTCGCAACCGGATGCATTGGTAAAGGTATGGGTAAGGGCATCCGTACTGGATGTAATGTTCGTGTGTTCGTACCAATCGAAACGGTCGCACGCAAATGCCGTCGTATCGCCTGTGTTGCTATGGCCAACGGTAAGATGCAAGGTCACCACGCTGTCGCAACCAGATGCGTTCGTAAACGTGTGGGTAAGGGCGTCCGTGCTGGAGGTGATGTTCGTGTGCTCGTACCAGTCGAAGCGGTTACAAGCAAACGCCGTAGTGTCGCTCGTATTATAAAGGCCTATCGTCAAGTGCAACGTCACCACACTGTCGCAACCGGAGGCGTTCGTAAACGTGTGGGTGAGGCTATTCGTGCTGGAGGTGATGTTCGTATGTTCGTACCAATCGAAACGATCGCACGCAAACGCAGTCGTGTCGCCCGTGTTGCTGTGGCCCACGGTCAAATGCAAAGTCACTACTGAGTCACAGCCGCTGGCGTTCGTAAACGTGTGGGTGAGGCTATTAGTGCTGGAAGTGATGTTCGTGTGCTCGTACCAGTCGAAGCGGTCGCAGGCAAAGGCTGTCGTATCGCCCGTGTTGCTATGTCCCACGGTCAAGTGCAAGGTCACCACGCTGTCGCAACCACTGGCATTCGTAAACGTATGGGTAAGTGCATCCGTGCTGGAAGTGATATTGAAGTGTTCGTACCAGTCGAAGCGGTCGCAGGCAAACGCTGTCGTGTCGCCCGTGTTACTGTGGCCCACGGTCAGGTGCAAGGTCACTACTGAGTCACAGCCACTGGCGTTCGTAAACGTGTGGGTGAGGCTATTAGTGCTGGAAGTGATGTTTGTATGTTCGTACCAGTCAAAACGGTCGCAAGCAAATGCCGTTGTGTCACCCGTATTGCTGTGACCTACGGTCAGGTGCAACGTCACCACGCTGTCGCAGCCGGAGGCATTGGTAAAGGTATGGGTAAGCGCATCCGTGCTGGAAGTGATGTTCGTGTGTTCGTACCAGTCGAAGCGATCGCAGGCAAACGCTGTCGTGTCGCCCGTGTTGCTGTGGCCCACGGTCAAATGCAACGTCACCACTGAGTCACAGCCGGAGGCATTGGTGAACGTATGGGTGAGTGCATTCGTACTGGATGTTATATTGTGATGCTCGTACCAATCGAAGCTATTGCAAGCAAATGCCGTTGTATCGCCCGTGTTGCTGTGGCCCACGGTCAAATGCAAGGTCACCACGCTGTCGCAACCGGATGCATTGGTAAATGTGTGGGTAAGGGCATCCGTACTGGATGTAATGTTCGTGTGCTCATACCAGTCGAAGCGGTCGCAGGCAAACGCCGTCGTGTCACCCGTATTGCTGTGGCCCACGGTCAAGTGCAACGTCACCACACTGTCGCATCCACTGGCGTTGGTGAACGTATGTGTGAGGGCATCCGTGCTGGAAGTGATATTGTGATGCTCGTACCAGTCGAAACGGTCGCACGCAAACGCCGTCGTATCGCCCGTGTTACTGTGGCCTACGGTCAGGTGCAACGTCACCACGCTGTCACAGCCGCTGGCATTGGTGAACGTATGGGTGAGTGCATTCGTACTGGATGTAATGTTGTGATGTTCGTACCAGTCGAAACGGTTACAAGCGAACGCCGTCGTGTCACCCGTGTTGCTGTGGCCTACGGTCAGGTGCAACCTCACCACTGAATCACAGCCGCTGGCATTAGTAAACGTGTGGGTCAAGCTGTTCGTACTGGAAGTGATATTGTGATGCTCGTACCAGTCGAAACGGTCGCAGGCAAACGCCGTCGTGTCGCCCGTATTGCTGTGGCCAACGGTAAGATGTAAGGTCACTACGCTATCACACCCACTGGCATTGGTGAACGTGTGCGTAAGGCTGTTTGTGCTGGATGTGATTTTCGTGTGTTCGTACCAATCGAAGCGGTCGCAGGCGAACGCAGTCGTATCGCCTGTATTGCTGTGGCCCACGGTCAAGTGCAAGGTCACCACTGAGTCACAGCCGCTGGCATTGGTAAACGTATGGGTGAGTGCATTCGTACTGGATGTAATGTTGTGATGCTCGTACCAATCGAAACTGTTGCAAGCAAATGCTGTGGTATCGCCCGTGTTGCTGTGGCCCACGGTCAGGTGCAAGGTCACCACTGAGTCACAGCCGCTGGCGTTCGTAAACGTGTGAGTCAGCGCATCCGTGCTGGATGTTATATTCGAGTGCTCATACCAGTCGAAACTGTTACATGCAAACGCTGTGGTATCACCTGTATTGCTATGTCCAACGGTCAGGTGCAAAGTCACCACACTATCGCAACCACTGGCATTGGTGAACGTATGGGTCAGCGCATCCGTACTGGATGTGATGTTAATATGCTCATACCAATCGAAGCGGTCGCAGGCAAATGCCGTCGTGTCGCCCGTGTTGCTGTGACCTACCGTCAAGTGCAACGTCACCAAACTATCACAACCATTCTCACTTGTAAACATGTGTGTCAAACTGTTCGTGCTGGAAGTGATATTATGATGCTCATACCAGTCAAAGCTATTGCAAGCAAATGCCGTCGTATCCCCATAAAAGACATCGCCGATAGTCAGATGCAGCGTCACCACACTGTCACAGCCAGACGCGTTGGTAAACGTGTGCGTCGGTGCCACGAAAGGTGTTGAGGTGTAGGTTGTTCCGTACCAAGTGAAATTGACACACGAAAATGCCGTCGTGTCGCCCGTATTGCTGTGGCCCACCGTAAGATGCAACGTCACCACGCTGTCGCAACCTGATGCATTGGTAAACGTATGGGTAAGGGCATCCGTACTGGAAGTGATATTGTGATGTTCGTACCAATCAAAACTATTGCAGGCAAACGCTGTCGTGTCACCCGTATTGCTGTGACCCACGGTCAGGTGCAAGGTCACCACACTGTCGCACCCACTGGCGTTGGTGAACGTATGTGTGAGGGCATCCGTGCTGGACGTGATGTTCGTGTGTTCGTACCAATCGAAACGATCGCAGGCAAACGCTGTCGTGTCTCCCGTGTTGCTATGGCCGACTGTCAAGTGCAACGTCACCACGCTGTCGCAACCGGATGCGTTCGTAAACGTGTGGGTAAGGGCATCCGTACTGGAAGTGATGTTCGTGTGCTCGTACCAATCGAAGCGATCGCAAGCGAACGCTGTCGTGTCGCCCGTGTTGCTATGGCCGACTGTCAAGTGCAGGGTCACCACGCTGTCACAACCGGATGCATTGGTAAACGTGTGGGTCAGGGCATCCGTACTGGAGGTGATATTGTGATGTTCGTACCAGTCGAAACTGTTGCACGCAAACGCTGTGGTGTCTCCTGTATTGCTATGTCCCACAGTCAGGTGCAAAGTCACCACCGAGTCGCAACCGGAAGCATTGGTAAATGTGTGGGTAAGTGATTCCGTGCTGGAAGTGATATTCGTGTGCTCGTACCAGTCGAAGCGATTACAAGCGAACGCTGTCGTGTCCCCCGTGTTGCTATGGCCGACTGTCAAGTGCAGGGTCACCACGCTGTCGCAACCGGAAGCGTTCGTAAACGTATGGGTGAGGGCATCCGTACTGGAAGTGATGTTCGTGTGCTCATACCAGTCAAAACTGTTACAAGCGAACGCTGTCGTGTCGCCCGTGTTGCTGTGGCCCACCGTCAAGTGCAAGGTCACCACGCTGTCGCAACCACTGGCATTGGTGAACGTATGGGTAAGTGCATCCGTACTAGATGTGATGTTGGTGTGCTCGTACCAGTCGAAGCTGTCGCAAGCGAACACCGTTGTGTCGCCCGTATTGCTATAGCCCACGGTCAAGTGTAAGGTCACCACGCTGTCGCAACCACTGGCATTGGTGAACGTGTGGGTCAGCGCATCCGTACTGGAGGTGATGCCCGTGTGTTCGTACCAATCGAAGCTGTCACAGGCAAACGCTGTTGTATCGCCCGCGTTGCTATGGCCCACGGTCAGGTGCAATGTCACCACGCTGTCGCAACCACTGGCATTGGTGAACGTATGGGTAAGTGCATCCGTACTGGATGTGATATTGTGATGTTCGTACCAGTCGAAGCTCCCGCAGGCAAACGCCGTCGTGTCGCCCGTTACTATGTTCCCCACGGTAAGATGCAGGGTCACCACACTGTCACAACCGGATGCGTTCGTAAAAGTATGGGTGAGGGCATCCGTACTGGATGTGATATTCGTATGTTCGTACCAGTCGAAGCTGTTGCAAGCAAACGCCGTCGTGTCGCCCGTGTTGCTGTGACCCACGGTCAAGTGTAACGTCACCACGCTGTCGCAACCGGATGCATTGGTAAATGTGTGGGTAAGTGATTCCGTGCTGGATGTGATATTCGTATGTTCGTACCAATCAAAGCGGTCGCAGGCAAACGCCGTCGTGTCGCCCGTGTTGCTATGGCCCACCGTCAAATGCAAAGTCACCACGCTGTCGCAACCGGAGGCATTGGTAAATGTGTGGGTAAGGGCATTTGTACTGGAAGTAATATTATGATGTTCGTACCAATCAAAACTATCGCAAGCAAACGCTGTCGTATCGCCTGTATTGCTGTGCCCCACGGTCAAATGCAAGGTAACCACGCTGTCGCAACCGGAAGCGTTCGTAAACGTATGAGTGAGGGCATCCGTACTGGAAGTGATGTTCGTGTGCTCATACCAGTCAAAGCTGCCGCATGCGAACGCCGTCGTATCGCCCGTATTACTATGGACAATGGTCAAGTGCAGGGTCACCACGCTGTCGCAACCTGCTTGACAAGTCAACCAGCGTTCATAATTGCCACTGGTCGTATAGGTCTGCCCATGCCATGTAAAACTGTTACAAGCCGTGGCGAATGTATCGACGTAGAAGTGATCATGCACATCAACCTCAACGGTATCTCTTTTCTTACAACCGGCAGCGCTCGTCACTTCAACATAATACTCCTTCGTGGCAACAGGATGAACAGTCACAGATGAAGCGGACGACAACAAGCTATTACCGTCGTACCACTCAAATCCACAAGGAGAGTTATCCGAAATGCGCATGAAATCAATGTAGAACCGTTCTTCGGCGTATGGGCTTCCGGGAGCGACCTCATCGATGGCCTCGATCTTGATAACTGAAGAAGCAGTGGCCGCATTGAAATTGAGCGAATAGGTCTCAAAGCTTCCAGGGTTGTTCTGATTACTACCCTGAACGGTAACAGTGTCCGCATAGACGTCATCCACTGCAACCCTGACTCTCGTAGCAGCCGGTTCGGACGATCCAGTTCTAATCCAACCCTTCATACTCAAATCAAGGGTGAAATCTTCGGACAAGTCCAGAGGTTTGGAAACAATCTGTCCAAAAACGCTGCCTGTTCCCAACCTGACAACACCATTCCCAGCAGAAAAGACTTTCTGACCGGAATTGAAAAAGTCGGTAAGGGTGGACAAACTGCTCGTAATATCTTGGTCTGTCCCCGTCACACCATCGAAATTCTCTGTCAAAGGTTCCGAATAATCGGAACAATTGATTGCGCTGGCGGACAATTCAACACTGCCTCCCGCACACATAACAGGATGTTCCGGGGTAATGGTCATCTCCGGCAGCGGGGCTACCGTCAGGTTGAGCACATACACACTGTCACAGTCACAACATACTGTTTTGAGCGTGTCATAGTACACCCCACTCGCGTTAAGTGTGCGCCCGCGCCACAAATAGGGAGCGGCATTTTGACAAATAAACGCACTTTCTGTAAACTCATACGAAGGATTGACTTTCAGCATGAGCGTAATGATGCTGTCACAACCATGAACGGTCTGCAAAGTCACCCGATAGGGCGTATAATCTTGCACGTGGGAAATATCCAGATCCGTGAAATTCGGATTAACCACCGAAGTATAAGGATTGGGAGAAGAGCAAACAACCTCATAGAGGGTATCCTTGTCGTACTTCTCATGCACTATGGCCGAACTGGTCACACGGATGGTGTCACTATTGAAGATAACATATGCATCATACGAGGTGTTCACTGTGGGGTTGACCGTCATACTGGCGCTCTTGGGTTTGTCAACCCAATAAGCATAGGCATCCGTACCGAAGTCGCGGACGGCACGAATACAGTTCTTGGTAGAATTGTTACTATTCAATGCTACGGAATGATCAGCCGGAGTTCGTGGATTATAGAAGTACTGACTACCCCTGACGACCAGCATCTGGTTGCCATTGACTCTCGTAGAAGTCCAGTAGTCATGACCATGGTTGTTGTTGTATTCATACATCCACTTCACACCATTAGGGTCACCACCCGCTTCCACGATAGCAGATTCGATGAAAGGCAGCAGGCCGAAGATGTGGCGCATCTGTATGGCATCCGGGATGTACCAGCCGTTGTAAAAGTCCACAGCCTCCGCGGCAGGCGACTGTCCAGATTCCAGCAAGAGATGTGTGTTATTCTTGCCTTCATAGGTCCACTCTGACAAGCCATAACGGCCGATACCGGCATTATTGTCATACAAGTGGTTCTCCATGCCGGACGGCAGGGTGCAGCCTGCATTAATCATGTAGTACTGCTGGTTATTTGTCTTGCTCACCCAACCGACATCGTTCAAGGCCACCGCCCAGCCTTCCACAGGGTTGTCCGGATTGACATAACAAATGATACCTTTAGAGCTGTCGGGGAACACATATACATCGCCAATTTGGTAAATCTGGGCTTTCGCAACACCAAGCGTCGCCGTCAAGACCATCCAAAAAAGGAATACCCGTTTGAACAATGTATATCGCATATATGCTATCAGTTTTCTGTTTCTTAATATTCAGTTTAAAAATCTATGGTTGGACGAACCTTATGTCTTTCGGATTTCAGGTTCGTGGCAAAGTGTCCGGAATAATCAAGGTGCCAGCACTGGCTGACATTCGCTTCGGAGGATGAGAGGTAATAGGATCTACCCAAATCCATCACAGAGGCACCTATCGAGTTCAGTTTCTGGAGTGTCGAATTAATTGCCACACGGTTCCCAAAGACGAGGTTAAGTTCTCCCATTGCCGGCATGTGCCATCCAGAGGTCCCCGAAGTGTTTACCCCTCTGGTGACTGCATCATAATAGTAGCAATAGTAAGCCGCAGGCGCATTATAGGAAAACTCCATGCCTATGGATTGCTCCGCATATTGCTTGATCATTATGGTATTGCCTGATCCGTCCAAATCAAACAAAGCGTTCCGTTGATACGGTGTGAAAGATTTGGCATGGATACTCTGATACAGCGTGTTTGGATTTGGGGCCCAGACAGCATACGCATCAGGTGCGTCTTCCAGAGCAATGGCCTTGCCATGCAGTCCGGTACGGTCCAAATAGTAAATCACCCCTTTCGCGGTCTTGTCCGTCATCAGGAAGGAGTCAACCCTCAAAATGGACCCGTCTGTACAAAGCACATCTCCAGGAGCATTCACGGCGGGGATAACCCCATCGTCCCAAGACAAATGCGGCGTGTTCACAATAATACCCATCGTGGTTTGGTCACCCACACAGATTTCGTTTGTGGTTGTGTCAATCTCCAAAACGATAAGGTTCAGAATATCCAAACTGTCGCATCCATCAGGTCTGGTATAGATGACAGAATAACGACCTGTTTCGGAATATTCGTTGCCACGCCAATGGTACGGATTCCCGTCAAGTTGGAAGTTGGAAGTCACCACCGTCGTGTCCACAAACGGAGGCGGTGTTACCGTCAAGACAAATGTGACAATAGAGTCGCAGTTATGACTGTCGGCACCCGCGAAAGTGTATGAAAACACATGCGTCCCCGCCCGTTTCATAGCCTCATTCATCTCGGCAGTGGTTGCCACTTCCGGAGAAATGTTGAGCGGATTGGTATAAGTCAGATACTGGCTTTGGCACACCTCGTCATATAAAACAGTGTGTGTTCTGCTATACGCATCTGCGATGACGACACCTGGCAACGGGGCCACCACCGCGCTCCATCCTCTAGCCGGCACCATGCCCGCCAAAAACATCAATGTCATGGCTCTGCCATTGGAGATGATCAACTCAGGGATATTGCTGAGATTCGTCAGATCGTACATGATGCTGTCCAGATCAAGTGTCGTGCCCGATATGACAAGCAAGTGCGAAGTGTTGGACAAATCCAATTCATCAAACCGCAAGGTAATCGGTCTGCCGTCCGTGGACACAAACGTCTGCGTCAACACTTCTCCTTGTGAATAATTGTCATTCCTTCCACCCGAATCATAAAGCCGGAACGACTGGTTACAGTTCATGGAATACGTACCATCAGCCATAGAGAGCACGTTTGTTGTAACACCGTTTACAGACGGACAATAGCCCTCCTTGTCCACACTGACATAGAGCAAGGTCTGCTGCACAATGCCGGAGGTGTCATATTTGGACCAATCGCCCGAATTCGAGATAACATCTTCTTGAAGCAATTGTGTCTGGTTGTAATCACCATACCAGCGAACCGTATAGGGTGGTGCTAATGTTGCTTGGACAGCCAGATGGGCCGTCTCATCATAGCACACCTTGTCATGTAGCATTATGAGAGAACATGCATTGATTACCTCATCCCGAATACTGATAAAAACGGTATCTCCCGGATCGGCCATTGCATATCCACATTCGTCATCTTGAATCGTTAACGGATATACCTTTGTAGGTAACAAAGGCGATATGTAATCAGCCACAGATTCATTCGACAATGAACTATAATTCTTCACCTGAACACCTTCACTGGTTTCAAACACAATGGAAAAATCCACCATTGATGTCGGTACTGAACTGGTGGGGGTAAACATCAACTGAACCTCCTCGCCTGGGCAGATGGTGGCATTTTGGCTGATTTCGACCTTGGGTGCCGTTTTCACGCCCAGGTAAATGCTGTCCGTCAAGATAGCACCGCAACCACCCTCAAACACTGTCACTTTGTACCAGCCATCGTCTGCACCCCGCGGCACGAAAATAAAAGCCTCGGGTGAATCATACTCAAAACCATTGGGTCCCGACCAGTGATAACTGAACAAATTGTCGGACTGCAAAGTGTGGACCGTAACTGTGGATCCCTCGCAAGTAGTCATGGCCCTCAAGCCACCATCGAACCAAGTGACTTGCAAATCTGCCAGCAACTGAGGGTAAAAGTTGACATGGAAATAGGCTCCGCAGGCATCCTGAATCATGCACGACATCGCAGAGTCGGTACGCATAGCGATGTTAGGGAAAACGCCTTCATTGTTCCCGCCCAAAACTTCGCCTTGTCTATTCGGCCTACTATATAATGTATATGTATAAGGCTCTGTTCCGTTGACACCCCGCACATACACATTGCCGACGGAGGAATTGTGATCGCACAAAAGAGCGTATGCATATAGATGCTCCACAGTAGTGGTACCAAAAACTACGGTGTCATAAAAAGCCGTTTCCTCACACAGCTCCATGGTAGTGGTCGGGAATATCTTCACGATGTAAGTGCCCGGAATGGACATGCGTATCGGTTCGTGGAGCGCGAATGTCCGGTCGTCATAACCTCCAACAGGGCCGCTGACGACCTTGAAACTGGTGGTCACCGGAACGATAACAGACAACATCTCCAGTCCCGTCACCGGCGATGTGTTGCGGCTCACTCGCGAGATTTGTCCGGCATCGTATATGACATATTGGTTCATACATTCCTTTTGCACATGGTAGTCCGGTTCTTCCGTCAGCTCTGCACTGTAAATTGCGCCAAACGACACCCTCTTCTGGATAACCACTGAATCGCAAGACGTGACAATCTGAAAATGATACGGACCGGACGGGAGACAATAGTCTTTCAATTCCAGCGAACGCCCGTCTGCCGATCCGGCAATCAACGCGACATTCTGCACATTCGACCTTACAATGTCCCACGTCCCCGTAGCAGCATGAAATACCGCCGTAAAATTATACCTGTCGTTGTAAGGGCTGCGTACCAGCCGGATAATGGTTCCGTCTGCGTTCACGCCCTGACTGAAATTGCCTTTCACCGTCACGTTACGTAACACGTTGCAACAATGGTCGTCGCCCGATGAGGTCACATTCCACGACGCATCCTGCACATTACTGCCAATCTTGTATTCAAGCAAGTCGGTCGTGCTGTACAATTCACAACCATGACCATCCACCAAACGCCGCTGCACATTGATATTTTGAGGCAGCGGACCATACAAGGCGGTCACTTCCGAGGCATCCAAAGAGCTCTTCTGGTTGATCGCACTGACAGTGTCCCGCTTGATGATATTCCCTGTGCCCGTGTCCGTATATATCCACGTGAGCGGATGGGTATAATGATGACGATACACGCTGTGATCCCCGTCTTTTGTCAGATAGTTCGGCATATAGGACTGGTAACGGATCGTGTAGGCATCACGATGCCAGTATTTGGTCTCCTGGCAAGAATTCAGCGCACTCAAGACCGAATCCTGAACATCCACCACTTGACTTTCAAATTTGGTGCTGTTAGGACCATACAATTTGAATGTACGCGTGATCACCTGGTTTTCACAGACAGATATCTTATATTGCAGACTGATGTCCTTATTCCATATCTGGCAATAATCGTCGGCCTCGGGGATAGTGTCGTACAAAACGATATGGCCTCCGTTGATGGACGGCATATTATGCCAAGGGCCATCCGCAAAACCTTCGTGTGTGAATCTATATTGCACGTAATCCGGAATCATCTCCGTATAATAGTCGTACGGGGAGTTGATCACGGCGTTCACCTTGACCACATTGCTATCCTCCATGTTGCCGGAGGATGCATAAATCTCAACATAATCCAAATACGGGAATTGAACCACCTCCACCGTCTCGGTCGTGCGCGGGAGCCCGTATTGGCAACCATCTACCATGTAGAAATCCCACACCCCGCCTGGCAAAGAGTCTATCGTGTAATATTCATGATAATCATATCGGTTTTCATCCGTGCCGCTGTACTGCTTCCCATCGAAAACCACCGTGCGCAGGTACCGAGAAGTTTCATGATTGACCACATTGACGGCGTAAGGAAACCGTCCGTTTTTCATTTTGAGTTGCACACGCCCCAGATTCATACAACTCAATGTCGGATGGAGACCCAAGTTATAACCCGTATAGTCGGTCACTAAAATGCCAGACACTTCAGGTTTTACATAGGAGGTGTTGACAGTGAGTACTGTCTGGGTGTCGAGTCGGACGAAACCGCCGTGCCCGTCTGCCAGCAAACACTCCAAACCTACGATATAAGTTCCATAATCAATGAGGAATGTATCCACACCGCCAGTATAAAAACTCGCAGAATATTGGGCTGAGTCAGCCTCATGCACTTTGTGATAAAGACGGATTTTGGAGAGTCCAGCCGCTTCCAAGTATGCGGAATTCACTGGATTTCCGTTACCATCAACAACAGAATATGCAATCTTACCATTGTTGAAACAAGTGGCATCTGTAACGGAAAAATTCGCCCTAAATGCACTCGCCTGCGCAAACACGCCACTCATTGTAAGAACGAACAGACTTAAAAACAGCCAGAGCTTTTTAGTAGATCTCAATATGTACAATAACAACACTTTCTCCATTAAAAGATTAAATATCTTTAAATTGGGTGCAAAAATATAATATTTATTCAAATTATCAACAAAATTATTAACAATTAATTTTTATTGATAATCAGTTTGTTACATAAAAAACTGGAATAGACACCTCTGGATAAGGGAGCCTAACTCGTCAAAAAAAATTTGTTCACACAAAATCATCAACAATTTGCCAGACTGAAAAAGGAATGGATCAGGCTGTTTTACGCAACATAGAGCGCAGATAATTTCGGTTCATCACCACCAACGCGGTCAGGTAAACCACCAGGATGACAGAATTCACCGCCAAGCGCACACTCATGCGTTCAACATTCAGCCCACTGTTAATGAGCACGCTCAATCCATAAACGCCCACAGCCAGAAGGATATAGAACAGAACCTTCTTGACATTATAATCCACATGATAATATTTCTGCCCCAAAAAGTAGGAGGCCACCATCATGCAGCAATAGCATGCGAACGTGGCCCATGCGGAGCCCATATAATCGAAGCGCGGAATCAGCACGATATTGAGCACCAAGGTAATAATTGCTCCGAAAATGGCTATGTACGCCCCGAACTTCGTCTGCCCAGTGAGTTTGTACCAGATGGACAAGTTATAGAAGATACCGAGAAACAGATTGGCCATCAACAGAATAGGCACAATGGGCAATCCGACACGGTACGCCGGGCCCACAAAGTATTGGACGATGTCTATATACAGCATGATCCCCACAAAAATGATGGAGCACACAAAAACGAAAGCGGTCATCACCTCGGAATAGGTTTCCTTGGCATCCTTGTCCTTGGACTTGCTGAAAAAGAAGGGTTCCGCCGCATATTTGAACGCCTGCACAAAGATTGTCATCATGATGGAAATCTTGTAGCACGCACTGTAAATACCCACCGAGGCCTGCGGGTCGGGCTGTGCGGAAAAATACTTCAGCAGCACGCGGTCCATCGTTTCGTTGACAATACCCGCCAGACCGAAAATCAGTAGCGGGAAAGCGTATGCAAACATCTTCTTCCACAACGCCCAGTCGAAGACATACTTCTGCTTGAAGATACTGGGAAATAGCATCAGCAATGTCACCACGGAGGCAATGAGGTTGGCGATGAAAATGTACCCCACTCCAATCTCAGGGTTATAAATAGCACGAATAAACGATGAATCGGGATTGTTTTTCAGAAGATACGGGCAGAGCAGCAGGAAGAAGAGGTTGAACAGCACGTTAACCAGAATATTAGTAATCTTTACCGCCGCGAATTTCATGGCTTTGTTCTGATGCCGCAACCGCGCAAAAAAGATGGAGGTCAAGGCATCCACCCCGATGATAATGGCGAACCAAACTATGTACTCGGGATGGTCGGGATATTTCAGCAAATCCGCAATGTATCCCTTGAAAATGGTGCAAAGCACAATAAACAACGTGGAGGTGAACAAGAGCGATGTGACAATCGTCGTATATACCTTATTCTTTATTTCCTCGTCGCGTGAAAAGTTGAAAAAGGCCGTCTCCATGCCGTATGTGAGAATCACGATGAAGAGACTTGTCCAAGCATAGAGTTCGCCCACCACACCATACTGTGCGGCATCTGCAAAAATATACGTATGCAGCGGCACCAAGAGATAATTAAGCAGGCGCCCCAGAATATTGGTGGCACCATAAATCACAGTCTGTCCGGCAAGTTGTTTGATTGAGTTGGGCATGATGGATGAAAGGGGTGAATGAGGTAAATGAGGTAAAAGGGGTGAATGGGGAAGTCTTTGGTCTACAGTCTACAGTCTTCGGTCTCCGGTCTCTCAATGATAACCTTTCCTTTTCCCAAAGTCGTAAGCGATATATCCGCAGAGGTAGAAAGCTTTGGCTTTGTTGAAGGCCATCTGTTGTATAAACGGGAACACCATATCTATGCTGAGGCCGACTTCCAGGGCTTGGATTTTGTAATCGTTTTTGGCAAACTCGAAGTTGAAGCCGGTCTTGGCATAGAAGCCCGGACGCACGATGGTCTGCATGATGCCGGTATAGAACGGAGCTCCGCCGATGACGTTGTTGAGGTTATGTTTGTCGGGGTCATAACGCACCACCTCAGAGAATCCGGTGTTGTAGTTGATCACTTCCACATAGTTGGGGATGCCGAATGCGACTGACGGTCCTGCAGACAACGTGTATTTAATTTGCACGCCGCCCCAGTAGGGCTTGGTGTGCAGGGTGCGCTGGTACCCATAGCCGCCCCGGAGGAAGAAGAGGGTGTACAACTGACCATATCTGCAAGGACGCACACTCTCATAGAGCACGTTGATAGAACGCACCGACTTGGGGTGTTTGTTGTACATGAACTCCACCTCCCAGAAATGCTTGTTGTAAAGATCGGGCGTGCGTCCGTGCTGGAAGCCCGCCCCGAAGCCGCCCGTATTCAGAAACAGCTCACAGTTCCACTCCTTGAGCGTCACATCGTGGTAATATTCCCCCACCTCTTGTGCACCTGCACAAAGACAGGCTCCGGCAAACAGAAATGCCAGAAGCCAATTTTTCATCCCGCGGACAGGCACACAAGCGGACATGCCCGGTTATTCTTCAGGTGTGTCCTGTGGCTGGTAATAGGAATAGTGGCCGTAAGCGGCGCACTTATGCTGCGTATCACATGCGGAAAACACCGCCAGCCCTAAAAAAAAGACCGCTAACAATACAATAATCTTTTTCATTTTCGTTATTCATTTTTCAAACGTGCAAAAATAATCAAAATTCAAAAATGATGGTATTTTTAATCGATTTTTTTGAATCATGATTTCCGTTCTAATTTTGAATCTTGAACTTTGAACTATAGATTTGCAAATATCATCCCTCTAATCCTCCTGTGTATTAACATTCTTCATGCACAGCCCCAAACCCCATACACCGGGCCTGTTTCCGACTACCCTGCCCGCGCCGAAGCCATCCTGCGACAGCTGGAGAACCACGGCTATCCTTTCGCCACCGTCTCTTTGCAAACCGCCGACCCTGAAAACGGCGACATGCGCCCGATTATTATCATCGACTCCAATATTTTCGTCACTTTCGACTCCATCGTCCTGAAAGGGGACGTGAAACTATCCAAGAATTTCCTGTATCCCTATTTGGGTCTGCGAAAGAACATGGCCTACAATGAAGCGCTCATGCAGGCGGTGGACCAAAAGCTACAGGAACTGCCTTTTGCCACGGTGGTCCAGCCCTCCGGCGTCTCTTTCGTCAAAGACAAAGCCTACCTGTACATCTATCTCAACCACCGGAAGACCAACCAGTTTGACGGCTACTTAGGGCTGGTGCCCGCTGACGAGAAGACCGGAAAAATCGGAATCAGCGGCAATCTCTCACTGGCCTTGCAGAACATCTTGCACCAGGGAGAGAGCATCAGTCTGCACTGGTACAGTAGCGAGCGTCAGTCCCAGCATCTGGACCTCTCCGTCAAATTCCCCTATCTGTTCCGCACCCGCTTCGGTGTGGAAGGCTCGTTTTTATTGGACAAAAAAGACACCTCCTACCTCAACCTCAACTACCATGTCGGCTTGCCTTACGCATTTCTCAACAACAGCTATATAAAACCATATTTCGACTACACTTCATCTTCGGTGCTGAGCCCTACCCTACTGCAATTTGACAGCGACAGCAGTCTCATAGATTTCCGCAAGACCCTGTACGGAATCAAGGTGCACTATCGGAAATTGGACTACCTTTTCAACCCGCGAAAAGGTGTGGACATGTGGGCGGATTTGTCGGTCGGACGACGCAAAATCATCCCGAACACGCAGGTGGAAGCCCACTTTTACGATAATCTGACCTTGCAAAAAACAACCTACCGTGTGCGCGGCGCCATACGCGGCTACATACCAATCGGAAAGCACTTCGTCATCACCCCGCAAACGCAGGCCGGATCGTTGCTTGCCGGACCGCACTACTTCAACGAGTTATTCAAAATCGGAGGTCCCGGATTCATCCGGGGCTTCAACCCCAACGACATCTACGCATCCACATACTTGCTCTATTCAGCAGAGTTCCGGTATCTATTCGGCAAAAACTCTTTCGCCAACCTGTTTTTCGACGGTGGTGTATATGAGCAGCAGATGGATAACCGCTACCTGTTTGACACGCCTTTCGGCTTCGGCGCAGGCGTACACCTGGCTGTCAAAAGCGGCGTCTTCTATCTGGAATATGCGCTTGGCAGGCAACTTGGCAACCCTATCTCGTTCAAAACCGGAAAGATACATTTTGGCATACAAGTGGAATTTTAGGCCGTTTTTTGTATCTTTGCGGCCTGAAAGAATAAAAACTCAACGCTATCCTATATGAACATCGTAAAGCCGTCTATTCCTAAAGGAACCCGAGATTTCACGCCCGCAGAGATGATGCGGCGCAACTATATTTTCGACACGATCCGCTCGGTATTCTACCGACACGCCTACCTTCCTATAGAAACGCCGTCCATGGAGAACCTCTCCACACTGATGGGCAAATACGGCGAAGAGGGCGACCGACTGCTGTTCAAGATTCTCAACTCCGGCGATTTCACACAGGGGGTGAATTTCAACGATCCAGACATGTCGGTCAACAAGCTGGCCACCAAGTTATGCGAGAAGGGTTTGCGCTACGACCTCACGGTGCCGTTTGCCCGTTTTGTGGTGCAGCACCAGAACGAGATCTCCTTCCCCTTCAAGCGTTACCAGATGCAGCCCGTGTGGCGCGCCGACCGGCCGCAGAAGGGCCGCTATCGCGAATTCTACCAGTGCGACGCGGACATCATCGGCAGCACATCGCTCATCAACGAGGCCGAGCTGATTGAGATCACGGACGAGATTTTCTCCAAGTTCGGCATCGCCGTGGTGATGAAAATCAACAACCGGAAGATTCTCTCCGGCATTGCGGAGGTAATCGGCGCTCCGGAGCAAGTAACCGACCTGTGCGTGGCCATGGACAAGCTGGACAAGATCGGCCAAGAGGCCGTCTGCGCTGAAATGCTAGAACGCGGCATCTGCCAAGAGGCTGTCGAGAAACTGAAACCCGTTTTCTGCTTCGGCGGACAAAGCAACAGTGAAAAACTGGCCAGCCTCTCCACCCTGCTGGCCAACAGCGAAATCGGCATGAAGGGCGTGGAAGAGCTGACCACCGTGCTGGATTATGTGAAAGACATGGAACTGACCACCGAAGTGGAGATTGACATCACGCTGGCGCGCGGGCTCAACTACTACACCGGCGCCATCTTCGAAGTGAAGGCCAAAGACGCAGCCATGGGCAGCATTTCCGGCGGAGGGCGCTACGACAACCTCACCGGCATTTTCGGCCTCAAGAACATGTCGGGCGTAGGCATTTCCTACGGAGCCGAGCGCATCTACGATGTGCTGAACGAGCTCAACCTGTTCCCTGACGAAATTCTGAACCCTGTGAAAGCCCTGTTCATCAACTTCAGCGATGACGATGAGCCTTACGCTTTGCAGGGACTCCGTGCCGTGCGCAAAGCCGGCATCGCCGCTGAAATCTATCCTGATCATGTCAAGATCGGCAAGCAGATGACCTACGCCAACAACAAGTCCATCCCGTTCGTCATCATGGCCGGCGAGAACGAACGCAACAACAAGACGTTCACCCTCAAAGACATGAACACAGGTTCACAAGAGGCTCTTCAGTTGGATGCTCTGATTGAAAGACTAAAATAATTCCAGCATAAATTCATGGACGGCAACACACTGAACCGATTCACGAGAATTCTGAAAGTGCTTTGGCGCAAGGTCAAAGAGTACACGTATATCAAGGAGGACACCGACTACGAAGCCACTGTGGATTTCATCTCCAAAAGTGTGGTGTTCCGCGGTTTCAACGTGTGGATTCTGTTTTTCGCTATCATCGTGGCATCCGTGGGACTGAACGTGAACTCAACGGCGGTCATCATCGGCGCCATGTTGATTTCACCGCTCATGGGGCCCATCAACGGCGTGGGACTGGCCATCGGCACATTTGACGAGCCTCTGCTACGAAAATCCCTCAAGAACCTGATTTTCATGGTTTTCATCAGTATCGTAGCCTCCACGCTCTATTTCCTGTTATCCCCTATCAGCAACGCCCGTTCGGAGCTGCTGGCCCGTACGCAGCCCACCATCTTCGATGTGTTCATCGCCTTCTTCGGCGGGTTGGCCGGCATCGTGGCCACCTCGCGCAAGTCGCAGTCCATCACGGTCATCTCCGGCGTAGCCATCGCCACCGCCCTCATGCCACCGCTTTGCACTGCAGGCTACGGCATCGCCACCGGCCAGATTTGGTATTTCCTAGGCGCCTCCTACCTGTTCTTCATCAACTCCTTCTTCATCGCCTTGGCCACCTTTATAACCGTGCGGCTGTTGGGATTTCCGGAAGCCCAATATGTGGATGAACGCAGAAGCCGCAAAGTCAAGCGGATCATCACCATATTCACGCTTATCGTATTGGTACCCAGCATCTATCTGGCCGTTGACGTCATCCGCGAAGCGGCATTCAACACTCAGAGCCAGAAATTCGTCAACGAAATCCAGGACAGCGAAATGCTGGCCGAGACGGAAATCATCAAATCCGACCGCGAATATCACCACAGGAGCCAGTCCATCACGCTGATTCTGTTAGGGAAGCAACTGGAAGAAGCACAGGTCCTGCAATTGCAGAACATTCTGCACAATGAATACGGGTTGAAGAAGACCAATCTAATCATCAAACAGTCCTCTGGAAAACCCATCGACACCAAGCAGCAGAACGAGCTCATCGAGGACCTCATTGACAAGAAAGACAAGACTATCCGCCAGCAGGATTCCATCATCCACGAGCTGCGGAGACAGCTGGAGGAGAACGCGAATACGGATTGATTTTTTTTGTACTTTTGCACGTTTTTTTTTACAAGGACAATCTAACTCTTAAATACAATGAAAAAGATTTTAGTTATTGGTGCTTGTGGACAAATCGGTTCCGAACTTACACCTGCTTTACGTAAACAATACGGCACTGACAATGTAGTGGCCGCAGACATGATTTACCCCTTGAAAGGAGAACTGGCCGAAGCCGGTCCATCCTGCAAGATTGACGCAACAAACGCACAGGACATTGCTGACGCGGTGAAGAAATACAAGATCGACGCCATCTACAACCTGGCGGCCATCCTTTCCGCCAAGGCCGAAGCCAATCCTATGTTAGGTTGGAACGTGGGCGTGGGCGCACTCATCAACTGTCTGGAAGTCTCCCGCGAGATGGGATGCTCCCTGTTCACCCCGAGCTCTATCGGCGCTTTCGGACCGGACACCCCGCATGACATGACTCCCCAAGACACCATCCAACGCCCCAAGACCATCTACGGCGTAACAAAAGTGACGGGCGAGTTACTGAGCGACTACTATTTCAAACGCTTCGGTGTGGACACCCGCTCAGTGCGCTTCCCAGGGCTCATCTCCAATGTAACCCTGCCGGGCGGCGGCACCACCGACTACGCTGTGGAAATTTATTACGCTGCCGTCAAGGGTGAGAAGTTCACCTGCCCCATTGCCAAGGGCACCTTCATGGACATGATGTACATGCCCGATGCCCTGAAGGCCGCTATCGACCTCATGGAGGCCGATCCGACCAAACTCGTGCATCGCAACAGCTTCAACATTACCGCCATGAGCTTCGAGCCGGAAATGATCTACAACGAGATCAAGAAGCACATTCCCGACTTCCAGATGGAATACCAATATGACGAACTCCGCCAAAGCATCGCCGACTCCTGGCCAAACCAGATGGACGACCACTGCGCCCGCGAAGAATGGGGATTCAAGCCCATGTACAATCTGGCATCCATGACGGAGGATATGCTCAAAGTGTTGGGGGAACGGTATAAATAGTTGAGAGTTTAGAGACGAGTGTTTAGAGACAATTAAAATTACGTGTTATGATATACTTAGATAATTCCGCTACATCATTCCCGAAACCGAAAGAGGTTTACGATTTCATGGACAACTTTTACCGCGTGCACGGCGTGAGCCCGGGCCGCGCAGGCTATGACGCCGGCATTGAGACCGGTGAACTGCTGACAGACACACGCCGCCTGCTGGCCCAACTCTTCAACGGAGGTGCCAAGGTGGATGAGCGTCGTCTGACCTTCAGCTACAACGCCACCGACTCCCTGAACATCCTGATCCAGGGTCTTGCACAGAAAGGAACCCATGTCATCAGTACCATGTTAGAGCACAACTCCGTGCTTCGTCCGCTCTACTGCCTGGAGCAGGCCGGCGTGATTGAAGTTACCTACCTGCCCTTCGACGAGGCTGGTTACGTGCATCCCGACGATTTCAAGAAAGCCATCAAACCGAACACCAAGATGGTGGTTTGCACACAGTGCTCCAACGTCATCGGTACCGTTCAGCCTATCAAGGAAATCGGCAAGATCTGTAAGGAGAACGGCCTTATCTTCGTGGTGGACGGCAGCCAAGGCGCCGGAGCCGTGGAGATGAACATGCTGGAATATGGTGTTGACGCATACGCTTTCACGGGTCACAAGTGCCTGATGGGACCCACCGGCATCGGCGGTTCCTACGTAGCCGAGGGCGTGGAAGTGCGCCAAACCCGCTTCGGCGGCACAGGCGTGCGTTCTGCTGTGCGCACCCACCTCGACGAGTACCCCTACCGCCTGGAAGCCGGCACCATGAACATGCTCGGCATCAGCGGTCTGTACAGAGGCGTGAAATGGATTGAGGAAAAAGGCATCCAGAACATCCATGACCAGGAGATGAAACTGTGGAAGAAACTCCGCGACGGCCTCCGCGAGATTGAAGGCGTGACCGTCTATTGCGCCACTACCTTGGAAAACCAGAATCCCGTGCTCTCCATTAACGTCAAGGGCTTCGAGGCCATGGACGTGGGCACCATGCTGGATGTGGACTATGACATCGCTTGCCGTACCGGTTTGCAGTGCGCCCCGCTGGTCCACGAGCGCATCGGCACCCTGCCTGTCGATGGCACCGTGCGCTTGAGCATCGGCGCCTTCAACACGGAAGAGGAAATCGACACCTGCATCAACGCCGTGAAGGAAATCGCTTCCTTGAAAAATTAGCAGTACGGGCGAATGATAATTCGCCCGTACGATGATATTATGTCAGATAAGAGCCAAAACAGAAAATGGGTCGGGCATCTGGCCGCATTGGCAGTGTATGTCATCTTCGGCATCAATCCCAACTGCTCCAAAGCCGTTGTCCCGCAATATATATCCCCAGAAGTTTTCACCGCCGTACGCATGTTATTTGGTACGGCGGCTTTTTGGTTATTGGACCTGCTTGTCAACATGCGCAAGCCCAAGGCGGAACGTGTACGCGTTGAAAAGCGCGACATGCGCGTGTTTATCTGGGGAGGCATCGTGCTGGCGGGCACGCTCATTGCCTTTTCGGAAGCGTTTCGCTACACCTCGCCCTGCTACGTTTCACTGGTGTCGGCCACCAGTCCGCTCATTGTGATGCTCATGGCCGCCGCGTTCCTCAAGGAGCCCATCTCGGTGCGCAAATCGATCGGCGTGTTCATCGGCATCGGCGGCGCCCTCATGATTGTGCTCTTCACATGGGGCAGCGATGCCAACGCCACAGCCTTAGGACTGATACTCTGCATGGTCAACATCCTGTTTTACGCTGGATATCTCGTGCTCACGCGCAATGTGTCGCAGCGGCACAGCCCCATCACCATGATGAAGTGGATATTCTTATACGGAAGCTTGATTGTCGTGCCCATGGGCATCCCCTTCTTCTCACGCGAGAGCTGTCCGCTTGTGTTCGGGAATGCCACGCCTTTCGCATATATCAGCCTGTTTGTGGTATTGATATTCGCCACAGTGGCCTCCTATTTCCTGCTGCCGATAGCCTTGCGCCACATCCGTCCCACCACCGTGAGCATGTACAGCAATCTGCAGCCGCTGGTCACCGCCTGCGTGGCCATCGCATTAGGACAAGACATTTTCACTTGGAACAAGCCCGTGGCCTTGGCACTCATCTTGATAGGAGTGTATTTGGTAACGACAAGTCGGGCGAAGAGCGATCTTCAATAATCGAAAAAGGGACCTAGCAGGTCCCTTTTTTTGTGGGTTGTATAGGAGTTGAACCTATGACCTCTGCCGTGTGAAAGCAGCGCTCTAAACCACTGAGCTAACAACCCTCATTTGCGGCTGCAAAAATACACTTTTTTCAATATCTGGCAACGGGAAAAAAATATTTTTTTCAAATACTTTTTTCATAACAGTAGATTTTTGAAAAATCGTTATTTTTGCAACACATAATTTCAATATCCATTATTTTTAACCCGATGCGGACAATGCGATAACAGTCCAATATCCGATTATGAAAAAGAAACTACTACTTTTCACTGCAGTCGCAGCTATTGCTTTCTGCATTTGTTCTTGTGAGAAAACCAGAACTTGCACCTGCCGTACTGAAACGTGGACGGAAAGAAATGGTGTGACATCCAACTACAACTCATCTATCAATTTCGTGGATGTTATTGGTAGGGACCATTGCTCCAGCCTGGACATTAATCAGAGCGAGTACGATGGAATCTATCCCAACAACTACACTAGCTATTTCAGGGTCAAGTGCAATTAAAAGACATTTTGTTCCCCAACAAAAAGAGGGTGTGTCAAAAGTCACGTTTTGGCACACCCTTGTTTTTTATGTGGCGATGTGGTGTGGCTTCTAAAAGTTTTTGTTGTGGTTTTTTCCGTGTCGTGTTTCCTTGATCGGCCACGGTGTGGT
>Ga0265298_10003075_pt1 | contig 22452 bp, 16 predicted proteins | sample AusTroGonzalo_MG_3_FD_193486 | JGI IMG/M metagenome (GOLD analysis project Ga0265298, IMG submission 193486) | Bovine rumen microbial communities from tropical cattle in Woodstock, Queensland, Australia - Gonzalo_01 | ecosystem: Host-associated > Mammals > Digestive system > Stomach > Rumen ...
TCGGGAAGGCGATCTGCTGCTGGAATATCTGATGCAGGCTATGAACCCGAATGACGGATATGTCAAATACGGCGAACCGGGATTCATCGGCAATCTGCGCAATTCGACGCTGGGAGATATTTTCGACCTTTATCTGGCCAATCCGCCGATGTCCGGCGAGGTCCGGCTGGAACAGCTGGAAAAATATCCGGTCGTCATTCTGGCCAATCAGATCAGCTGGACCGAAAAGCTGGTCAACCGCTGCAGACAGTATGTGGCCGACGGCGGCACACTGGTCCTGACCGCCGGACATATCGATCCGTTTATCGGGGATCCCGGTTTCCTGGGCGCAAAACCTGAATCCGAAGTCGTCCGGCAGGATGACCTGACCGTCCGGAAATTTTCTCCGGAGAAAGGAAGCACGGTCCTGATGCGGACAACCGGGGGCATGCCGCTGGTGATCAAACATCCTTTCCATCGCGGCCATGTGATCCTGATCACCTCGCCGTTCTTCAGAAAAAAAGTCGATCCCTACAAAGTCCCGAAACAGCTCGTCTCCATACTGGAGAAAATTCAGGATGAAGTGGTCCGGGTCAAAGTCCGGGGCGACTGTCAGTTCCAGTACAATATCATGCCGGACGGCACTTGGAAAGTCATCCTGATCAACAACAGAGGGATCATTAAAGCGCCGTGGGAATCATACGAGCGGCACGACCCGAAATATACCGCGGAAGTGAAATTGCTGGCGCCGGCCGGCTGCCGGGCCCGGGAGTTGAGACGCAATGCCCAGATCCGGACTGAAACCGTTGGCGGACAGACCTGTTTCACGCTGAAGATCCCGCCGGCCGAAATTCTGGTCGTGGATGTTTCCAGCATCCCGAAAGCCGCAGAGAAAAAAATACTGCGCTCAAAAATCCCGGCAGTCAGTTTTTTCCAGCCGGCTCCGAAGACAGCGGAAAAACCGTATGACGGCTATAAGGCCGTCCCTGCGTCGGAATCAGCAGTTCAGGCTCCGGAAATCATCGGCAGATGGACCGCGGCTTCCGGTTATCGTGATGTAGTCGGCGGGCACGATCTGAAACTGACGGGATTTCGAGGAGGGAAACCGGAATGGACCGGCAAAGGCAAAGCCTGCGCCACAGTAAAATTCCCGGTAAAATATCAGCTTCCGGAGGGCAGCTGGACCATCTGGGCAAAACCACTTGATTTCAAGGATTTTCCGGAAATCCGGCCGAAATTGAAACGCGGCGGCATCATTTACACTAGGAATCTGATGCTGGAATATTGCAACGGCCGTTGGGTAATTACCGGAATCAACGGTCCGCAGATCGTGAGGCAAACCGGTTTCGTCGCCAAACCGAACTGGACCCTTCTGGCTGTCACCTGGAAAAACGGAATAGTCCGGCTGTTTGCAGACGGCCGCGAATCGCCCAATCCCCTTGGTCCGGTCAAACTGCAGCAGGAAATCGGTGTCAATTCGTTCTATAAGCATATAGACTTCACGCTGGGATCTCTGGATTCCAGCTGGGCAAGTACCTTTCCGTTTGCAGGGGAACTGGGAGACTTCACCTGGTACAGCCGTGCCCTGACCGAGGAAGAAATTTCGGTTCTCGCCCGATCCGCACCGGGGGGACGGCATGATTAAGCTTCTTATTCCCGAAAACACCGGCATTTTTCAGATTGCCGAAGCGGAAATCAAGTCGTTTTACCATCGGATCACCGGGAAAAAAATCATTACCTGCCGCAGGGACGATTCCCAAAGCGATCTGATCGTCCTGGGTTCCGATGCGGAAAACCCGCTGGTCCATCAATGGGTGATCGACGGGATCACGCCCGATTTGGCCATCCGCACCGGAACCGATGATTATATCATCCGGTCAATCAGGACGGGCAAACGGAATTGTCTGCTGCTGGCCGGCGGCCGGCCTCGCGCCCTGCTCTATGCGGTTTATCATTTTTTCGAAGCCAGAGGCGGATGCAGTTATTTCTGGGACGGCGATCTGGTGCCGTCCGCGGTCCGGCTGGATCTGACCGGACTGGACATCCATGAATCCCCTCGCTTTCAATACCGGGGACTGCGGTATTTCGCGCACCGGAGCCTGACCCGTTTTCAGGCTGAGCATTGGAATTTTGAGCAATGGAAACAGGAAATCGACTGGATCATCAAGAAAAGGCTGAATTTTTTCATGCTGAGGATCGGTCTGGACGACCTGTTCCAAAAGGCGTTTCCGGAACTGGTCCCCTATCCTGATCCCGATGCAGAACAGCCGGAAGCCAAAAAACGCTCGTTCGATGACCGGAACCTGTTCTGGTCCCTGCAATACCGGGGTGAACTCCGCCGCAAGATCCTGAAATATGCACGGGAACGCGACTTGCTCCACCCTGAAGATCTGGGGACCATGACTCACTGGTACAGCAGGACTCCGAAAGTCTTTCTGGAAAAACTCAAACCGGAATTCCTGCCGCAGTCTTCCAACGGGTATGCGGAAGAAACCGGCCTGGTATGGGACATCAGACAACAGAAGTATCTGGATGCCTATTGGAAACTGACTGCGGCGCATATCCGGGAATACGGTTCTCCGGAACTATTCCATACTATCGGGCTGGCGGAACGGCGCTGTTATCCCGATCACGCCAGAAATCACGAGATGAAACTTTACACCTACCGCCGGATCATCCGGAAATTGAGGGAGAATTATCCCAATGCCCCACTTCTGATCGCATCCTGGGATTTCATCATGCACTGGACTCCGGAGGAGGTGCGTTCGCTGATCAGAGAACTGGATCCGGGCAACACCTTGATCCTGGACTACACGACCGATTCAAACGACGGACACAATAACGCCCTGAATTGGGGGGTCGCCGGCCATTTTCCATGGATCGCGGGGATTTTTCATGCCTACGAACCGGCCAACGGTTTCATGGGGCACTATGACAATATCCGGATCCGGCTGAAAATGGCAAATGATGATCCATACTGCAAAGGGCTGGTTTTCTGGCCCGAAAATTCTCATAGCGACACGCTGATGCTGGAATTTTTTTCCTCCCTGGCCTGGGATCCCACCAATCCCGATGTGGAAAACTTTCTGCCTCTTTTCTGCCGGAAACGCTATCAGTCGGCCGCTGAGGACATGCTTGAAATCTGGCTTGATTCCCTGCCTTTGATCAAAGCCATCGGCTGGAATGCGCCGAATCAGCATCCCCGCTGCCGGGCAATGTTTTCCGATCTGCTTTTCAATATACAGACCAAAATTCTGGAATCCGACGATCCGGAAACCATCTATGGCCTCTCCCTATTGAAGAACTCCCTTCGGAACTGCATCGACCCTGCCGGTCGGATACTGTCCGGTCTGTCCGCCATGATTGAAAAATACGATTCCCTGCCGTTCGTCCGCAGGGACTGCATCGATTTGGCAAGATGCGTGCTGTCACGGGTCCAGAATTATGTGCTGGCCGACACCGCCGTCAGATTGCACGCAAAGACATGCAGCAAGGACGAAACCGAGGGAATCATGGCCAGGCTGCAGCAGCTGGAAACCGTTATTGGTCAGGAAGTGCAGATGCTGCAGTACAGCACCGATTTTTCTTTATTCCGGTCTCTCGTCCGGCTTCGGCAGACCGCTCCGGTCAATCCCCGGTTTGAATACACACTCAAGGGAAATGCCGAAAATTATTATTGCCGGACCTGTGCGGTCGAACTCTTTCGGGGGATATATCTGCCGGAATACCGCCTGCTCTGTTCCCGGATCGGAAAAAGACTCCGCTCCGGCCGGCCGCATAAAGACGATCCGGTTCAGGTTTCCGCTGCCGAAAAAAAAGTGATCGAAGATTTTTACCGGACTCCGCTGAAACAGCTGTGCGGACCGCATCTCACGTCTGCCGCCGCATTGTCCCGGCTGCTGAATGAAATGTCCGCTTCGGTTTCAACCATACCGGACACGTGACAGCCCGGACCGGGAATACTGCGCTCATCGCAATTCATAACATGACGCGAAACCTCCGGGTTTCCGGCTCTGCCGCATAAATTCTTTCGATCCATCCCAGAGCCCGGTATCAACGTCTTTTTCGATCACAGCTCACTCCGGCAGTATATGACAGTTATGTCTGCTGAAAAAATTGTTATTTTAAAAATTTCCGTTTATATGTCTGCTTGAAATCTGATTTTCAATGATGTAAATTCCCTGATATAAAATAAAAGGTCGGCGGAAAACAAGGGAAGAGCGGGATGGAAAAAGGCGAAAAAAGAGAACGCGTCCTGGAATATCTGCGTCAGGGGATCCTGTCGGGGAAATGGACCGGCACAGTCCTGCCCGCGGAAGTGACTCTGGCGCGGCATTTCGGCTATTCCCGCGAAACCGTCCGCAAAGCCTATGCCCAATTGGTGGAGGAAGGTTTTCTGGAACGGCGGAAACACCGCGGCACCATGCTGTGCGGTTCCTATCAGGAAAAACATGTGATCGGAGCGGTCATGCGCTGCCACGACCATTTTTTCGGGGACATCTTCCATTGTCTGAAAAACCTGGCTGCGGAATCCGGTTATCTGGTTCAGGCAGTAGACACTTTCGGATATGAAGTCCCCAAGCTGCGCAAGCCCATCCGCAGGCAGATATCGGGAATCGTCCATGCGCCGATCACCAATCTGATCCTGGGCGGATCGCTGTGCACATCCCTGCCGATGTTTCCGGAACTGCTGCGCAAACGGCCCGTCTTTTTCGATTTCATCGACTGGAAATGGACGGAAGACCTGACCGGCGTGCTGATCGATTATTATGCGGCCGGCAGGATGGGGGCGGAATATCTGCTGAAACAGGGCTCCCGGAAACCGCTGCTGTTCGTCGGTCCGCTCTGGCTGAAATTGCGGTACAACCCCGACATATTCTCCAGACACAAGGACAAACTGCTGCTGGACGGTTTTTCGGATGCATTGAAAGAAGCCGGAATGGATCCGATGCATCACTTCATTCTGCCGGACTCCAACTGGAAGGACATTGAGCGCCAGCTGTTCGAGATCTTTTCCAATCCGGACTGCCGGCCGGACGGGATTTTCGCCTGCCAGGATGTCAAGCTGGTCCGGATGCTGAAAGTCGCCGCGGAATGCGGATATGTGCCGAAATATCAGATCGGGATGCTGAACACTCCGTGGAGCCGGGGAGAAGCCGGATACACGTTTTCGACCATTGAGATCCCGCCGGAGAAATGCGCGGAGGCACTGCTGCAGCAGGTGCTTCTGCCGCCGGAACAGCGGACGGAAGTTTACATCAAACCGGGATTGATCGAACGGCAGGCAAAGAAAAATAGAGGGAATACTGCAAATTACAAAGGAGGAACGGACTCATGGAAATGATCCGCATCAACCTGCCTGAAATCGGCAGGATCAAGGTCCGGAATGTTTCGGAGACCCAATGCCGTCACTGGACACTCGGCTGCGAGACCCTGGACCGGGATTACGCCGATTACGATGAATACAAGGAATATCTCGCCCCGCTCGGACTGGTGAAGATCCGGCTTCAGGGCGGCTGGGCAAAGTGCGAAAAGGTTCCCGGAGTTTACGATTTTGCCTGGCTGGACCATATCATCGACGATGCCAGATCCCGCGGGCTGGAAATCATGCTTGAAACGGATTACGGCAATCCGCTGTATCCGGGCGGCGGCGGACTCGATCCCCAGCGGCGGGTGCAGCTGGCCGGTGCGGCTCCCGTGGTACCGCCCGCGAAGAACGGTCTGCCGCGTTCCCCGGAAGGTCTGGCGGCCTGGGACAACTGGGTCCGCGCGATGGCGGAGCATTTCCGGGACCGGGTGTTCGAGTGGGCCATGTGGAATGAACCGGACACCAATAAGGAAACCACCGCGCAGGAAATCGTCGACTTCAATATCCGCACGGCGGAGATCATTCTTTCGGTGATCCCGGAGGCGCGGATCGCGGGACTTTCCATGGCCTCGCACCAGCCGACCTCTCTGTATAAATATGCGGACCTTCTGAAACAGGCAGGGAAGGCCGACCTTTTCGCCTCGTTCATCTACCACGGTTATACGGTCAATCCAGACAACTGTGCCGACAGTCTGCGCGGGATGAAACGGGTGCTGGAGGAACTGAAGATCAAGGGCCGGCTCCGCGACGGCGAAGCGGGATGTCCATCGGAATATATGACCGTCTTCGCCCTGCGGGAACTGCCGTGGACGGAATTCAGCCAGTGCAAATGGGATCTGCGGCGCTATATCGGGGACTTCGGCAGCGGCGTGGAGTCCTCGGTCTTCACCATCTGCGACTTCAATCACATCGGCAAGGGAATCAACCGCAAAGGTCTGCTCTATGCGGATGCCGACCACCGGGTCGTCCGGGAAAAAGCGGTCTACCGCGCCATTCAGCATATGGCGTCCCTGTTTGACGGAAAAACCCGGCTCATTCCGGAATGCGGGGCAGCCGTGCTGGCAGAAAAAAACACTTTCGCCTTCCGGGCGGAACGGCAAGGCGGACTCATGGGTGTCTGGTGGGATTCCAGCGCCGCGCCCGCGGAAAATACCCTGCCCGAAAAAGCCGATCTGATGCTCACCGGGGCGATCCGGGAACCCGCCGTCTGCGAACTGATCAGCGGCAGGGTTTTCGCTTTCCCGGAAGAACGGATCCTGCGGCTTCCCGGACGGATGCTGTTCAAGGATGTCCCCCTGATCGATTCGCCCCTCGCCGTGGCGGAAAAAAGCTGTATACCAATGTGAACGGAATAAATAAAAGAAAGGAACCAGACCATGAACCGTTTCTCATCACTCATCTCCCTGTTCTCCGCAGCCCGCCGAGCAGCGGAGGATCGTCATCCCGCTTTTGAGCGCAGACGCAGCTTCACGCTGATAGAGCTCCTCATCGTCATCGCGATCATTGCGATCCTCGCGGGGATGCTGCTGCCGGCGCTGAACTCGGCAAGGCAGAAAGCCCGGCAGATCGCCTGCATGAGCAACGTCAAGCAGGTCAGCGGCGATGTCTTGAATTACATGGACGATTACAATGAATGGATCATGCCGAGCCTGTTCGTCAACAAAGCCGGTCCGGCGGGGGTCTACTGGATCAGAATGCTCTACAGGCAGGATTATCTGGGACTGCTCAAAGGGAAAAATGTCTGGTCCGGCAAATTGTATATTCATTGTCCGGCTGAAACCATCCATCTGCGCGCCGACCGCGGCAGCCGCGAGGACAATTATGTGGATTATGCCATGAATGTGTATCTGCACCGCTGGAACAAGCAGTATGACGCGGTGGCGGTGAGTTCCCTGCTCGGGTGGTATAAACGCGGCGCCATCAAAAACCCGTCCTACCGCGGATCCTTGACCGAAGCCAGGAGTGAAACCACCAGCGCAAGATATGCGGCAACCGCCAATCCGGCCACCCCCAATTCCGCATATGTGCCAAGACATAACAACGGTGCGAACTGGATCTTCTTCGACGGACACGGCGAATATATCTCGCGGCAGGGTATCATGCCGTCCCTGAACAAGGAACGCAGCGGGAGCAACGACTGGAAATGGCGTCAGACCACCGAGCCGCCGTGGCCGTGGTGATATCGGAAACGATCGAACCATAAAAAGAAGGATCCATTATGAAAAGAAATTTCATCACTATCCTGTTTTTCACGGTCTGCCTCACGCTTTCCGCCCGGGAATTCAACGTGCGGGATCACGGAGCGAAAGGCGACGGCAAAACCGATGACACCGCGGCTATCCAGGCAGCCGCCGATGCCGCAGTCAAAGCCAATCTGGGGCAATTCGACCATCGTTCCATTTACTTTCCGCCGGGACGGTATAAGCTCAACGGCACCATCACGCTGAAAAATATCTCCCTGCGGGGGGAAGACGCGGAACTCATCCAGAAGGACAATACGGCGGTCACGTTCAACTACACGAATTTCTGGCAGGTCCGCGTGACCGGGCTAACCTTCAACGGCGGCAAAGGACATGTTGCCGTGATCAACGACAATCTGGACAAGAGCCTGTTTTTCGTGGACCACTGCCGGTTCTTCCACTGCAGCGGCACGGCGCTGGAAACCCGGCACGGCGCGCAGAGCTGTCTCTTCACGGTCAAGAACTGCGAATTTATCCGCTGCATCTGCTCGATCGACAGCGACAGCGACGTGACCGCGATCCGCGACAACTGGATCATGAACGATGTCAAGATGGTCAATTCCGCGGTGATCGTCAACCGCCACGGCGTGATGACGGTGGAAAATCTGGTGGGCGTGCCGCAATGCAACGGCGACAACCAGCGCTGGATCGACAACTACGGATCCCTGCTGGCGTCCTGCTGCCGTTTCGGAGCGGAAGGCGGCGGATTCACGGCCGTTTACAATTTCCGGAAATATTCCCGGGCGCCCGGCATTCCCCAGTTCGTCGTGATCAGGGACTGCCAGATTTCCGCCCACACCAGCAATCTGCGCAACTGCGTGCTCTACTGTGCGGAGATCCCGAACATCATTTCGATCGAAAACTGCAGTTCTACCCTGACTCACGGGGTGCTGGCCGATCCGAAGCTGAAACTGGACGATTATTTTTACGGCGAACCCGCGGCTTTCGCCTTTGAGGAACGCGGCAATGCCGGTTTCCAGGAAAACATCATTCCGCCTGAACTGAAAAACCGCAAAGTACTGCCGATCCCGCAGCCGAAAAGCTGGTTGCAAGGAAAAGCGCTCGAAGAAAAGATCAAAGCGTATAAAACCGCCGGTTCGCCGGGGACCTGCGAAGTCAATGTGCTGACCCAGCCCGGCGCAGAACTGGTCCTGGCCAACCGGATGGACGGCTCCGGATTCTACAACAAAGATCTGCTTGCGATCGTCCGCAAAGCCGACCCCGCCGCCCTGATGCGCCGCTGGAGCGGCAAAGACGGCGGCGCCCCCTTCGCCGAACTGCGGCATGTCAAAGTCGACCTGGACCGGACTCCGTATCTGCTGATGGATTTCCGTTCCGATGCGCCGGCCGAATTTGCAGTCAAGTTCATCGACGAGGAAACCGGTAAGCTCCATACCTTCAACGCCCGCCAGCGGCCCGTCGGGAAATATGAGATCGATATCCCGAAAGCCATTCCCGCGTTCAAAGGCAAAAAAACTCTGACCTTCAAAATCTATTACATCGGGCAGAAATACCACTCGCGCAAGGGCAAGATCCCGCACCATTTCGAAAAAGCCGAAACCGGCAGCATTATGGAGATCCATGAACTCGGCTTCAACTCAAAACCGAGACTGCCGATCCGGAAAAAAGGAAAAAAGAAATGAAATCAGTCATTCTCACACTTCTGTTCGCCATTCCGGTCCTCCTCGGAGCCGATGAATTCAACGTCAAAAAATTCGGAGCCAAAGGGGACGGCAAAACCGACGACACCGAGGCGATCCAGGCCGCAGCCCAAGCAGCGGACAAGCGGACCCGGATGTTCCGCTCCTTCGGACGGCACAAGCCCTCGAGTTATTTCGGCACCGGCCAGACCGTCACCTTCCCGCCGGGCGTCTACAAGATCACCCGCACGGTCAAGATCGGCGGGCATGTGTCGCTTTCAGGCGAAGGCGGCGCGCCGATGATCCAATGGCACGGGGAACCGGACGGCGTCATGTTCAGTTTCTTTGCTTTCCGCAGCCGCGTGGAAAAACTGATCTTCACCGGCGGCGCCACGCATCTGCGGTTCAGCAACCGCAACACGGACAAAACCATGATCACCATCCGCGACTGCCAATTCTTCTACGCCGACAAGACCGCCGTGCTGCTGGAACCCACGTCCCAGGCGAACCATCTTTCCTCCCAGACCCTGATCGAAGGCTGTCTTTTCTCAAAAAATCACCAGTGCGTCCAGAATTTCGGCGACCTGATGGAGATCCGCAACTGCTGGGTGGACCAGACCCAGCCCCAGATGGCCGACGGCCCGGTGTTCATCAACCGTTACGGCACCATGCGCATCGCGTTCTGCTGCCTCACCCCGTCTGCCAATCCGGACAAGGGGCCGCTTTATTATCATAATGCCCGCTGGGTGGACAATTACGACCGGTTCGAGGCCGATTCCGTCCGGTTCGGCGGCGAAGGCGGCGGCATTCCGGCTGTCTACAACTATTCCCGCCCGGCCGGCGGCCATCCCTGGTCCGGCGGCGGCAGAGTCCGTATCGTCAATTCCATGCTCGCATGCGGACAGATGAGGCGGGAAAACGGCACCGTCATCCGGCTGTTCAATCTGCCCGCTCAGATCATCCTGACCGACAATTACAGATTGACGCTGACTCCGTTCCTGGTGTGCGATCCATCTCTGGATATCGGGGAACTCCTGAAAAAGAATCCCTCCGGGACCGCGAAGATCCGGTTTCATATTTTCAACAATCAAACCGCCTCGTCGAAAATCAATGCGGTGCCTGAGGAGCTGAAACGGTTCGTCACGAAAGGATCGGACTGTGAATTCGGTCAGATCAAGCCCCGGCCGGTCCCGAAGGAAATCACCGGCCCAGCCAAACGCTGACAGGCACACTGATTACTGATTCACTGAAAACTGATCACTGCGCGACACCGTCGCGTTAACGGTATTCGAGCGTGAAAATGTGGGCTTTGCCTTCCCTGCCCCACACCCGGTCCGCAATGAAACGGACCGCCGTCTGCGCGTGATGACGCGCGGAATCTCCCGCCGTTCCCTGTCGATTTCATCAGTCCAGGCAGTAAAGCGAAATGCCTTTGAAAGCGGCATACTCGCCTTGGTCCTGCGCGGTTAGCCCGAACTGGAGACTGGCATCGGAACCAGCCGGAACGCGGAAAATTCCCGCCGCGGTATATTCGGAATCTTTTCCCGATTTGCGGAATTCGCAGATATGGTGCCGCGCGGGATTGTTCCATTTCATTCCCTTCCGCCAGCCAACGAAGAAATTCATACGGTCCGCGGCATTATCCATGTTGGTTTCGACGCGGGCAGTCAGAAGATAAAGTTTCCCTTCCTGCAGTTTCACCGTCCGGTGAATGCAGCTGCGTGATTTGACATTTTCGATCAGCACGGAATCCTTCCGGATCCGGAGCTCGCCTTTGGATTTATCGCGTGACCAGAGTTCCCAGTGTTTCATGCCTTCCGCCATGCCGTCGTTCGGCAGATCGGCTTTCTTCAGAAACGAGGCGGCGGACAGTGCGTTTTTCCGAGGATCCAGGATCAATCCAATCATGCGCGGCAGCTCCGGACTCTTGTCTTTCCACAAAAACGCGGCTTTCCAGCGCGGATCGGCCACCAGATCGGCTGTCGGCCACCAGGAACCGCGTTCGCCCCAGGTCCAGATATATCCGTCGGAATACCGGTTTGCACCGTATAACGCACGGGTGAACGCGCCGATGCCGTTGCCGTTCCGGAAAAACCGATCCAAATACAAGGCCGGAGCGAACCGGGTATTCCGTTCGAATTTCCCCCGCAGACCCGGTTCGACGCCGTCTTTCAGCTGACGGTGATACTGCATTGCCAGATAACAGAAATCAGCCTCGTCCGCCGCATTGTAGGAAGCGTTTTCGCATCCGTCGAAGAACATCGCGGAGTCCGGCATGACTTCATACAATCCGTTCAGGAACGGCCGCAGCAATTCATAATTATGTCCGGATGATCTGCCGGGGATCGGGCCGCAGGCCTCCATCCATCCCAGCAGGAAAATCAGCCGGATGCCGGGAAATTCCGTGAAAAGTGCCTTTCCGAATTCCACACCCCGTCTGCGGGCCGCCGCATACGCCTGTTCCGGAGTCAGCCGGTACGCCGGGGAGAAGGTAAAAAGCCGGGCGCCGTACATCTCCGGATCGACGGCCAGCCCCTTCATCCCGGTTTCACGGGCGATCCGTGCGAGCAGGGCAAAATTGCCGCAGTAAATTTCCCAGCTCCGGTCATCGGTCCAGGCTGTCCCGCCCAAATTCGCACGCAGAAAATTGTCCGTGAATTTCCGGAACGGAGTTTTTTTCAGATCGTCAATGGCTTTTGAAAACCATTCATACTTCCACGGGACACTGCTGGATATCCGGTCGTAACCGCATTGGACGATTTTTCCGTCCACCGTTCCTTCGGCCTTCAGGTTGATCCCGATCCCGTCATACGGAGAATCCGCCTCCATGACCGAAATATGTTTGCGCAGAAAATCCGTATCCGGGGACGACCAGCTCAGTTCGATCAGTTTGACCGGTTCCCCGGCAGATGCAAGCAGTCCGGCGGCAGTCAGCAGCGGCAATATCTTTTTCACAGGTTCACCCTCCGTCCGCTTTTACCGTCTGGCTTTCAGATTCATATTCTGATCGTTCACGCTTTCCACATGCTGGTCGCCGAATAAAATATTGGCGCCCCCCGAGTGGGCTTTGAACGCCTGCATGGAAAGATAATCTTTTTTGAAGAACATTCTTTCCCGCGAATCGGTGGTGCTGATATATTTTTTCCGACCCCAGTTGTCTCCCCAGACCGGAACCTGGGAGGCTTTGTAAAGGCTGGTCAGTTTCTTTTCCGTGTAATTCATGTCATACGGGATCACACTCTGGTAATAACTGATATAGCCGCGCGGCCCGAGGTAGATATTATAACCGTAAGACAATTCTCCCCATTCGTTGCTGTTGTAAATGGAACCCTGTTTTTCCATGGAAGGACAGGCGAACATTTTTGCCATCGGCGACGAATTCCGTGTCCGGCAGTCCACGTAGGTTCCGTACTGGTTCAGCGGCTGGTTCCCGAATCCGGCATCGGTTTCCTTGACCGAAAGACGGTCCTGCCAGGGACGATCCCCCGGATTGGAAAACGACGGCAGCATATAATCCTTATAATTTCCGGCATAGAAGTTCCAGTTGTATCCCAGCTGTTTGAGCTGACTTTTGCAGCTGATTTCACGTGCTTTCCCCCGCGCGGAATTCAAGGCCGGCAGCAACATCCCCGCCAAGATGGCTATGATGGCAATAACTACCAGAAGCTCTATCAAAGTGAAAAGAACCGTTTGACGCCACTGTCTGCCGGAATCGTTTGTTACCGCATCTCTCATTTTTCTCTCCTCATAGTTGAATTTATCGGTTTCTTTCCGGAATATAACCATGGGAATTTGAAAAATCAAGTTTGCCGGATGCAAATACTGTAACGATATTGCATTCGTCATGGACAATATTCCGGAGATCGCATTCCGGATCGGATCGTCTGCCGATACGGCGGCGAGTCACACGGGAGCGGGAGGACGGGGACGGGAGCGGGCTGTTCCGGCGGGAAAACCACGAAACGGTCAGATGTCGAAACCATCCCGGTAGCGGGACGGACTGATCCCCGTTTCGCGGCGGAAAATCCGCGAAAAATAACCGCAGTCTTCAAAACCGCAGAGATATGCGGTTTCGGATATGGAAGGCCGTTTCCGGGTTGACAGAAAGAACATGGCTTTTTTGATCCGGAGCGAATTCAGCAGCTCCCACGGGGTTTTTCCGACTTCCTTCCGGAACATCTGACATAAAGACGATTTTCCGATCCCGGCAGCGAGTGCCAGATCGCGGAGAGTAAATTTTTCCGCCAGATGCGTCTGGATGAAATTCACCGCTTTATGGACCGGCAAGGTATATTCCTGCGCCTCGGGAGTTCCTTTTTCCGGCAGCCGGCCCAGCAGGGTCAGCAGATAACGGAACAACCCGGATGCGGCGTCACGCCAGCCGGGTTCCCGTTCATGCAGTTCATGGATGATCTGGTTAAGACAGGTTTCAAACTCATCCCGGCGGCCGCGGATGACATGAAGCATGCCTGGATTTTTCCGGAACAGGAGCCTCATGCCGGGAAGACCGGCCGCCCCGCGAATTTCCTCCGGGATGAGGATCGGATCGACGCAGATGTTGATGACGAAAAAACTTTTTCCGTTGAAGAAGGAATGGACCGTGCCTACGGGAACGATGAACACATCTCCGGGATAGAGCGTGGCGGAAAGTTTCCCGCCATCGGGAAGATGGTAACAATGTTCTGCGCTTCCGGACGGGATATAGACCAGTTCCAGAAATTCATGGAGATGCGGTGAAACGCTGTCGGAATGACCGTATTGAAGCAGCAGCGGAAACAACGGTTTTTCATTGCTTCTGCCGCGCAGGAGCTGATCCCATCTCCATATTTTCATAGCCGGATTCTCCCTCACTTTCACCTTTGAAATAATAGCACCGATCCGCCCGATTGCAAATCAAGTTTGAAATATGCTCCGTTTTTTCACAGAAGACCGGTCGGCGGCAACCGGATCAGGATCTCAGCTGGGGCGGGATATCGAACCCGCGGGCATAAGGGATCCGGACCGGGGTTTCATGCGGGAACCAGACCTGAAGCAGATCGTCCTCCAGAAACCGGCTGCCCGCGGAAGCGTAATCGCCCAGCATGCCGCCCGATACCGCTTTGACGCATTTGAACCCGTTGAAAGGCGGATGATCGGAGAAAACGGCATCTTCGGGAAGCGGGAACCGGCATTCCGGCAGACGACTGGATCCCGCCAGCACGATGGACCCGCTGACAAACGCAACGGAAGAAGGATCGCCGGGCGCTTCGATCTGCCGGACAGTCAGGTCGAAACCGAATTCGACGATGTCGCCGGACCTCCATTGCCGGGAAATCTTCCGCCAGGAAGCGGGTTCGGCGGAAATGCTCTCTCCGTTGACTTTCAAGGTGCAGCGTTCATTCCACCATTCCGGTATTCTGAAATCGAGTTCAAAAACAGCAGGGACGGGGTTTTTCATGGTGATCCTGGCCGATGGTCCGTAAGGATAACTGCCGGAGATTTCCAGCAGATCCCGGACTTCCAGCGGTTCATACAGGTTGACCGCATATCCCCGGGGCGAAGCCATGACGGCCAGGAACGGGGCGAGCGCAACCGCCTCGGGTCCCTGGGCGACGCAGCAGTCTTCCCCGTAACCGGCCTGCTGTTCACGGGCGGGGATCTTGGGTGCCGGAGCACAGAGCGGCGTCGGATTGATATGACAAAACCAGGCGCCGTCTTCCCGAACGGCCCCGATCGCCGCATTCAGGAACGTGATTTCCGCATCGTTGGCAGCCTGGATATTGCCATTGGTCAGCAGCTGATGTTCGCAATAATGAAGCCAGGTTGCCGTGATGCAGGTCTCACCGAGCATCCCGGAATCAGTCCGGGTCTGACAGTAACGCCCGTTGAAGTTCAATTCCCCGCAGCAGTCATGTCCGCCGGCTGTCCCCGTGATCATGATCTCATGGTTGCGCATCAGATAATAAAAATTCGAAACCGCGGCGGGATACAGCGGAGTATCCGCTGCCAGATTGTATTCCGCCAGTCCTTCGAAACAGGACATCATTTCATACGATTTGGCATTGCCGGTCTGGGAAGGAGGTGTCAGCTTTTCCGCCGCCTCGAAAATGTTGTGCCGGACCGAGCAGCCGCTGCGGATGATTTTTTCCGCATACGACAGAAACCGGGATTCCCCCGAAACCTCATAAAGCTGCACGAAAGCGTTGATGATCGAACAGGCTGCCAGCCCGCCATGATAACCGAAGGTTTTCAGTTCGCGTCCGCCGACCTGACCGATCAGGTGGTCCGCCATCCGGCAGAGCCCGGAAATCACCGTTTCGTCCCGTTCCACATCCCGGACATAACGAAGCAGGCCCAGCATGACATATTTGCGGCCCCAGATATCCCAGGCCTCAAGCTGCTTTTCCGCCGGATAACTGCTGATGCAGCCGTCCGGCGTCTGGGTCGAAAGGATGTCTTTGACCGCGGCACGGATTTTGGACAGCAGTTCCGCATTGCCGGAACCGCGCCAGGCCAGGATCATGGAACGGACGATTTTTCCCCAGAATTCGCACCGCCAGCGGCCATCGTCTTCATTCCGCAATCGGAACGGTTCCGACAGGTGGCCCATTTCCAGCGGAAGCAGACGGTTTTCGATAATTTTATCAAGCATATTTCCACATGGGCCGTTCAGACGGACCATACCCGGCGGCAGCGGACGAAAAAATGATTTCATATCAGGTATCCTTCATTGATTTCCGCTAACATAGACCATATTCCCGGAAAAACAACCCGTTCGAACAGCAAAAGCAGGCATGATTTTCCAAAAAACATGGATTATATTCCACCCGGAGCATACAGACGGAGCGGGCTCCCTCCGGGATTTTCCGGTTCTTTCAGCGGTATTCGAGCGTGAAAATGTGGGCTTTGCCCTCACTGCCCCATACGCGGTCCGCCACGAACCGGACCGCCGACACCGTCAGCGGCTCCCAGTTTTTACGATACATCCGGCAATGGACGTCTTTTTCGCACAGGATCGTCTTCCATCCGCCATCGGTCAGCGCATCTACGTGGAAATCCCGGACGAGCATGGACGGCATTTCCTTGCGGTCCGGCAGAGTCTCGAGTTTGCGCATCCGCTTGTCGCGGAACGCCAGCAGAGTGTCGAAAATAAAACGGCAGCCGGAAAGCCGGACCGGTTTTTCCCAGGTGTATACACAGGGTTCGCCGCAGGAGAGCCAGACGCCGTTTTCGGCTTCGTCCATATTGCGGTCGACCGCAGTCTGCAGCAGCGGATGATCGGACTTCGCGGCGGCGGTCAAATCCGAAACCTGACGCGGGAATCCGGGGAGCATCACATCGTCCTCCAGCAGGATGTTCTGGACTTCCGCGATATGTTCGCGCTGAACTTCGCGGGGCGATGCGCCGTATTTGACCGCCAGCGCGGCGGCAGTTCCGACCGCCTGTCCCATCAGCGCGCAGGTGGCCATGACCCGGCAGGCGCTCAGTCCGATATGCGTGCATGAGATGTTGCGTCCGGCGAAAAACAGGTTTTCGATGTTTTTCGAATAAAGCGACCGCAGCGGGATCCCGAACGGCGACGGCGGCGTATGATGCTCGGAAACATAACCCTCATGCAGGAAGGCGTCCGGATGATGATTGTCCAGCGTCCAGCCGCCGTAGCAGACCGTGTCCGGGAAACGGCCGCCATCCATGATGTCGTTCTGGTTGAGCAGATGGTCGCCGACGAAGCGGCGGCTTTCGCGTTTGCCCGGCAGGGAACCGATCCAGTCGAGCTCGAAATTGCGGCAGCGTCCGTCGGGATGGTTTTTCATATACGCCCAGACGCCGTAGGCGATCCGCTTCAGTTCCCAGGCGATGTCCCCGGCGTCCGCCAGCGTGTCGAGATTGCCGCCGTATTCGATCCACCAGAAATTGTTGTTTTCCGGATACGGGTTGATATGGGAATAGGAGGAGTGGACATAATCCTGGGTTTTCCCGCGCAGTTCCGGCTTGATCGAACGCGCCGCGAAAAACGCATCGTCGTAATGATGCGCCCACACCGGCGGAATGAACGGATGATGTTCCGCGCAGGGACGCAGCTGCAGCAGGATCGAATTGCCCATGGTCTTCCGGTCGGCGGCCGTGTTTTCCAGGAAAGTCTCGCCGAATTCGGCCCGGCTCTCGCGTCCGACCCGGTATTCCGCACCGGAAAGCGCCATGATGCCGTCGCCGGAACAGTCCGCAAAGAGTTTGCCTTCGATCCGGTAACGCCGGTATTCGTTGCCGTTCCAGGCAGTCACGCTCACGATCCGCGTGCCGTCCGTTTCGACCGCTTCCACCGAGGTGTTCAGCAGCAACGCGATCTTCGGTTCCGCGCGGACAAACGACAGCAGGATATCATCCCACAGCGTATAACGCATGAGCGGGTTGTAATAGATGTTGTTGAGCTGGATCTCCTCGAGCAGGCCGGTTTCCTTGCGTTCCTTGCCGTGCGCGCCGCAAATGCCCATGCGGATCTCGCTGGAGGCATTGCCGCCGAGCACGGGACGGTCCTGGATCAGGATGACTCCGGCGCCATGCCGGGCCGCCGCCACCGCCGCGCAGATCCCGGACAGTCCGCCGCCGATCACCACGAAATCAAAAACTTTCGAACAGTCTGCCATTTTATTTTCTCCCTATATCATTCTTTTGGTTTATTTCTTTTTTCGGTTTGGGCGGAAAAAAGCGTTTCTCCACCGGCTGATACGGCTTTTCCGAGGCGGAGAAAAATCCGGTCGTGATGCAGCCGATATACTTCGGGTCCGCCAGCTGATCCGTCACCGGCTCCGCATCCACAAAACGATTGCCGATATGAAGCTGTACTTTGCCGCTTTCCTGCCCCTGACTGTATCCGAAAGAATTGAATTTCCCTTCCGGAAGCAGTCCGGCATAATAAACATTGTCGATTTTCTCCAGCATGTAAACTTTCCGCGACTTCACCTCGACGATGTAGTCATTATCCTTGTCGGAAAAGAGCAGACGCCCGTTTTTCAGCCGGAAGACATTGAAATAAGTCCGTCCGCCGGTATTGACCCAGAGATCCTGAAAAGTTTCCGCGCCGTCCTTGCGGAACCGAAAACGGTAATCGTATTCCGCCAGGAACGGATGGATCGAACGTTCCTGAAACGCCAGTTCCGTGCCGTATTCATGGACGATCTTATACGTCCGCCACGACCCGTGATATTGGCGTCCGGTTTTGATCATGATCCCATAAGAAATGACCGGGAGCGCGATCAGGACGCCGCATCCGAAGACCGCCAAAACGGAAAACGCGGCGTAAAACGGGAGGCTGGAAACATGTTCTTCCGTCGGGAAATGTTTCCAGCAGCAGTTCCGGATCTTCAGGATGACCAGGATCCCCGCAGTCACGCTCAGAAACAGCAAGGCAAGGAAAAACACCGGCGAACCGGGCAGATGCCGCACGTCCCAGCCCGATTCAGCCAGGAACCAGATCAATCCGCTGATCAGTTCGGGTATCAGCAGCATAGTCGCGCAGCCGAACGGCACGCTTTTCCATGCTGTGGCAGTATTGCCCCCTGCCCTTCGGGTTTTCGGGACCGCCCAGAGTATTGCCGCGGGCAGCAGGAGCAGACAGATCACAATGGCAATATCCATAATTTCACCTCGGATGAATGGGTGGAATTATTCGAAGATCGCAGACGACCAGGAAGATCCACGAATATAACAGGATCATCATTCCGACAAAGCTCAGGCCCATCCAGTCGAATTCCGCCTGATATTTTTTCCGCAGAAAACGGCAGAGTCCCGCCACGGTCAGGATGGCACAGACGATCCCCAGCGGGAACCAGAAAAAAGGAATGGACGCAATAACCAGAAAAGACCCGAGACTCGAATCGAACCGGTCGAGGGAAAAGAGGGTGATGACCAGATGCATCAGGATAATGCCGAGCACCGGCACCAGCAGGACCAGGGTGCATCCGGCGGGCATGGTTTTCCATCCGGTCATCATGATGCCCGGCATCCGGCGCGTTCGGGGGAACGCCCATAACACTGCGGTCAGCGCAAGCAGCGAAGCGCACCAGATCCAGAAATTCTTCATCTCACACAGGAAATCGATCATTCTTTTCCTTCGATCTTTCTCATCATTGACCGGTTCGGAAAAGATCAAGATATTCCGCCGGCGAAATTACCGGCATGTAGTCGGTCGAAAAATGCTGACGGTCACGGGTGATAATGCAGTCCGCCTTGGCCTGGACCGCGGAAAAAGTCTGGATGGCATCTTCAAAATCCTTGTGCGGGAGGTCGACGGCGAGGCGCAGGACAGATTCATCCAGCGGAACGACCGAAAAGATGTTCAGGACCAGACGGACATATTCCAGCGAGACCGCCGGATCGACCCATTTTTTCAGGACATAGTGCATGTTGTTCAGACTGATCGCCGAAACGAACCCGTGGACTTTCCGGGATTCGCAGTCAGCCCAGACTTCGGCGGACTGCCGGAAGAAATCATTCCGGTGCATTGTCACATCCAGCAGGATGTTGGTATCGATGAAAATCTTCCTCATTTCGCACCGTACTTTTCCGCCAGCGCATCGGAAAGTTCATCGCGGTAATCCCAGTTGGCCGGGACCTGCGGGATTTTGGCGCCCATGTCCAGGATCCGTTTGGTAATGGGCGGCAGTTCCTGAACCGGAGGCGCGTCTTCTTCCAAAGAAGCAATGTAATTGGAAAACATGGCGGAAATATTGGTCCTGCGATGTTTCGAGATCCGTCGAGCCTTCGCGATGATCGACGAATCCACGCTGAGAGTCAGTTTCGTTGTCATAATCACCTCTATACGTATTGTTCCTTACAATAATATACGTAAGAATCAAGAAAAAATCAAGCGGCCGGATCAAAAAAAGAGGATTTTTCTGCAGAAAGTGAAACGGGAAATTTATCATGGAAGACATCTTTCCCGCGTGTTTGTGATTCGGGACTTGAAAAAATGGTTTTACGGTGTAAATTACCAGTTTTAGTTTATAACATGATATTTATATAATATAAAATCAGAAAGGAAGCGGCTGTAATTATGCCTAGACGCAACGACATCAAGAAAATCATGATCATTGGCTCGGGACCGATCATCATCGGCCAGGCCTGCGAATTCGACTACTCCGGAACTCAGGCCTGCAAAGCACTGCGGGCGGAAGGCTACGAGATCGTGCTGGTCAACTCGAACCCGGCCACCATTATGACCGACCCCGGCATGGCGGACCACACCTACATCGAACCGCTGCGCGCTTCCCGCATCGAACAGATCATCGCCAAGGAACACCCGGACGCCCTGCTGCCCAATCTCGGCGGACAGACCGCGCTCAACATGGCGGCCGAACTGGCCGAAAAAGGCATCCTGAAAAAATACAACGTCAAAGTGATCGGCGTCGACCTGGACGCGATCAAGCGCGGAGAGGACCGCATTGAGTTCAAGGCCACGATGGCCAAGCTCGGCGTGCCCGTGCCGCATTCCGAACCCAGCTACTCGGTCGAAGAAGCCGAAAAAATCGCCGGCAAACTCGGCTATCCCGTTGTCCTGCGTCCCGCCTACACCATGGGCGGCACCGGCGGCGGCATCGTATACAACGTGGAAGAACTCCGCGAAGTCGTCACCCGCGGCCTCGCCGCCAGTCTGATCGGACAGGTCCTCGTGGAAGAATGCGTGCTCGGCTGGGAAGAACTCGAACTTGAAGTCGTCCGCGACGCCAAAGGACAGAAGATCACGGTCTGCTTCATTGAAAACGTGGACCCGATGGGAGTGCATACCGGCGACAGCTTCTGCGTGGCGCCGATGCTGACCGTGCCGGAATCCGTGCAGAAACAGCTGCAGGATTATTCCTACCGGATCGTGGATGCCATCGGCGTGACCGGCGGCACCAATGTGCAGTTCGCGCACAACCGCGAAGACGGTCGGATCGTGGTCATCGAGATCAATCCGCGCACCTCGCGTTCCTCCGCGCTGGCCTCCAAAGCCACCGGATTCCCGATCGCCATGGTTTCCACCAAACTCGCCGCGGGCCTTACGCTCGATGAAATTCCCTACTGGCGCGACGGTTCGCTGGAAAAATACACGCCGTCCGGCGATTATGTAGTGGTGAAATTCGCCCGCTGGGCGTTCGAAAAATTCCCTCAGGCCAAAACCACGCTCGGCACCCAGATGAAGGCCGTCGGCGAAGTCATGTCCATCGGCAAAAACTTCAAGGAAGCCTTCCAGAAAGCGATCCGTTCGCTGGAAATCGGCCGCTACGGCCTCGGACAGGTCAAGAAATTCCAGGCCATGAGTCTGGATGAACTCCGGCAGCATCTGGTCTCCCCGACCAATGAACGCTTCTTTATCATCTACGAGGCCCTGCTCAAGGGCATGGCCGTGGACGAAATCGTCAAGATGACCTCGATCACGCGGTATTTCATCGAGCAGATGAAAGAGATCGCCGACCTGGAAACCGAGCTCAAAAAGTTTGCATTCCCGAGTCTGCCTTCGGAAATGCTCAAGAAAGCGAAACTTTTCGGTTTCTCCGACCGCTATCTGGCCAAGCTCTTCAACACGACCGAGAAAAACGTCCGCAATGCGCGGCGCGCCATCGGCGTCAAAGCCTCGTTCCAGACCGTCAAGGTCAGCGGCGCGCAGAATGCGGCCTATTACTACTCCACTTATGCGGATGTCAAGGACGATGTGCCGGTCTCTCCGCACAAGAAGATCATGGTGCTGGGCGGCGGCCCGAACCGGATCGGCCAGGGCATCGAATTCGACTACACCTGCGTCCATGCGGCGTTCACGCTGCGCGACCACGACTGCGAATCGATCATGGTCAACTGCAACCCGGAAACCGTGTCCACCGACTACGACACCAGCAACAAGCTGTATTTCGAGCCGCTGACCGTGGAAGACGTGCTGGCGATCTATGAAAAGGAACAGCCCTACGGCGCGATCGTGCAGTTCGGCGGCCAGACCCCGCTGAACCTGTCCCAGACGCTGAAAGACGACGGCGTGAACATCATCGGCACCCAGCCGGAAGGCATCCGTCTGGCGGAAGACCGCGAATATTTCCGCGAACGCATGATCAAGCTGGGCATCCCGCAGCCGGAAAGCGGCACGGCCCGTTCGCTGGACGAAGCGGTCGCGCTCGGCAGCAAGATCGGTTATCCGGTGATGGTCCGTCCCTCCTTCGTGCTCGGCGGCCGCGGCATGGAAGTCATTTACGATGAGGCCATGCTCAAGAAATACGCG
>Ga0265298_10003077_pt1 | contig 22446 bp, 28 predicted proteins | sample AusTroGonzalo_MG_3_FD_193486 | JGI IMG/M metagenome (GOLD analysis project Ga0265298, IMG submission 193486) | Bovine rumen microbial communities from tropical cattle in Woodstock, Queensland, Australia - Gonzalo_01 | ecosystem: Host-associated > Mammals > Digestive system > Stomach > Rumen ...
ACTGCGTTTTTTATTTTTGATGTCGCTTTCTAATTGCCCTACCATTTGTTGAGATATATCTAGTTGGATCTTTATGTTATGTATCATTTCACTTTTCCTTGTATTCTCCATTACTTGTTTTTCGTAATCTCTTTTTAAATACTTCCAATATCTTATTCTGTTAAACCAACTTACTTTGTCTTTATTTTTTAATTTTAAATATTTTATGTATTTGGTTAATTCCTTTTCACTCATCATTTTTTACCTCCAATAATTCTTTAATTAATTCTACTTTTGTTTTTCTATGCCTTACTATTACCGTGTTTCCTTCTTCTGTTCGTGTTAAATCTAGTCTTTCTTTTAAATCGTTATATACTTCTTCAAACAACTTAAAGCCTTTTTGATATTTAACTTGTTCTTGGTTATAAAACATTTTTATAACATCTGCTTTATTCATAAACTACTCCATCTTTCTTTTAACGCTTATAAACTTTTCTTTGAACTTTGCTTTCTTTCTATCTTCTTCACTTTTATAAACGTAATGGTTGCACCACAAACATAACTTCTTTGTTTCAGTTGGATAAATTACTACGCTATGCCCACAAGGACATTTATAAGTGTTTTGCAAATCAAATTCTATTCTCTCATCGCTTGTGTTTTGATATTTGTCTAATCTCATATTTGTTAAAAAATCTTTTTTATGTTTTATAGCCATCTAATTACACCTCCTTTATTTCACCTATTCTTCATTAGGGATCTTTTTAAATAGTTCAGGTTTTTCTCTATGTTGGACATAAAAGTCCATTATCTTTCTATACGCTCTATCTAGTTCGTCATCACTCATTTCGTAGTATTTAACAATTGCTGCCGGAACACCTTTATATTTTTGACTCATTCTATTAATAAAATCTATTTTTTGACACTTTCTGTAATGTTTATCATATTCACTCATATCATTGTTATAGATCCTTATTTCTTTCCCGCATATATCACATTTTGTTAACCAATCATCTATTTTTTCTTCTTGTTTAAGATTTTTAATTAATGTCAAATATATCGGTGGTGTTACTCCTGTATATTTTTTAAAGTTTTTTAAAACATCTTCATAAGAATAATTACAAAGTATTTTATACCACTCGTCATAATCACCTTTAAAATCATCAAACTCACTTTGTATTTGTTTGAACAAAGTATTAAATTCGTTTCTTGTCATTTTCTTCTCCTTTCATTTATATAATTTTCAAACTTATTGCCGAATAACGTTTCAGGTCTTAAATATTTTTCCATATCAGTATTTAGCCAATCTTTGCATTTCTTTTCTATAACTTGCAAAAAATCAACCTCTTTCCAACCTTCCTTTAGTCTTGCTCTTACTAATGATTCTGTTTTAGAGTTGTTAGATCTAAAGTTTCTTTCACTTTTTTCGTTTAAATAACTAACAACTCCATCAGTTAATTGTTTAACATAAGCATCACAATCCCATCTTTCTTTATATATTTCTTTCTTATTATTAATACTTGTATTATTAATATTTATATTATTCTCTTTAATCTCCTGTTGATACCCCTCTAAACTGTAGTTGATACCCCTATCAACTGTGGTTGATACCCTATTAATATCAGTTGATACCATCTCTATTGCTCTTTTTGTTATTGCTTCCCCATTTTTTTCATAAGAAATTGTAATATATCTGTTGTTTTCTAATGCCTTTATCCATTTGCTAATTGCTTGTGGTGAAACTTTATATAATCTTGCAAAATAATTATTACTTGCATAACATATCCCTGTTTTATTAGATAGTGCTGTAATTTCACCATACATCATTTTTTCACCTAATTTTAAATTTTCATCATACCTTACATTTGCGGGTATTATTGCATAATAATTTGGTTTTTCTTCTTCCATACTATTCTCCTTTTTTATACATTTCAAAATAATCTTCTATTTCTGCGTTTGGGTTTATTACTTTGCATATACAATATGCAATTGTTTTAGAACATTTTTGCTTTCTATTAAAGATTCTATTAATTGTTTCAAAAGAGACACCAATTTCCCTTGCAATAGATCTTTGATTAAAAACATTAACTACATTTTCTTTAAACATATACATATTTGTTATCCTCCTCTCTTATACTCACATTGTATAGCATACATAGACATAAAGTCAATACCTAAATTAATATTTTTACAAAATAAAAAAACTAGGTGTAAACCTAGTCTTTATTTTTGTTATATTATTGCGTCTTTATCACAATAAACTACGTTAGGATTTAATCTTGATGCGTAAATTTGGTATCTTCCATTTACTTCACCTTGTACTTCAACTTCAAAGTTGCTCTTTGCAGGGTATCTATATCTTTGACCGTATTGATTATAAAATATAGTTCCTTTTTTTACAGTTGCATTAAATGGATAAACACCAACTTTAGTAACGTTACCAAAATCTACATATACAATGTTTGGTCTAAATGTTTCACCATACACTTGGTATCTACCATTTACATCGCCTAATACATCTACTTGTCTATCAGCACTTGCACCATTTTTATATCTGTTACCATAGGCATCATATAATGGGCTACCTTTATGTACTATTCCAACAAATGGATAGTCGTCAGGTGTTGGTGGTGTCGGTGGTTCAGGTTGTGGGTTTGCAGGGTTTATAATACAACCTAGATATTCAAAATTGCTATTTAACCCCCAATTGCCATCGCCTTTATATCTTGTGTAGTTTCTAAAGTCAAAATGATTATAACCACTTTCACTTGTTAGAACACTACCATCGTCATTTATTTGCTCTACAACAGCAACGTGTCCTGCTAATGATCCTTTACCATACCATACCATTATTCCACCTAAACAAGGTTCTCCTTGATATGTTAAGCCAATAGATAATGCTCTATCAATAAAGTTTTCTGCATTACAGTTTAATTGTGGATAGTCCATAGATCCTATTATTTCATTAAATCTACCGCAAGCCCAACCAACACAATTACATAAAACATTTAGCCCGTCTACTGTTGGTTTACCTTTGATACACCAAGAATACCCTCCTACATCAGTTGTGTTGTAAAAAGGGTTACCACTATTCGGTAATGTTGTCTGTGGAATCATCTTCTATGTCTCCTCCTTCTAAAACTTCATCAATATCTAATTCGTTGAAGTTATCTTGTACTTCATAATCTTCTTGTTTTAGTTCTTTGTCGTCCATATTATTTTTCCTCCTTTCTATCAATTGCTTTTTGACCTAATAAGTAAACTGATATAGCACCTGCTACAACTATTAATGTTTTACTTATTTCTTCTCCATAAGGTATATTCCAAATAGGTGTTATACCAATTAATATTGCATTTACAAAGTTAATTGCATTAACAATGTATTTTACAATTTTTTTAAATTTATCCATTTAGATTCTCTCCTTTTTTATATTATATTTCCTTTTTCTTTTTTTGTAAAATTTTACTTTTCTTCTTTAATTTTCTTTTTAATCTAAAATACTCAAGCCATTTGTGTTCTTTCCTTGCTATTCGCATATCTGCTTTTAGATATACTATTTCTCTTTCTAATTGAAATTCTTCTTCTAATGTCATTAAGCAGTTCGCCTCCACATATACACTGATATATAAGGTATATTGTGGCTATGCCCTTGACCTCCACCTTGTTTAGCGCCATCCGTAACTTGATAACCTTGTCCTGAACCAACCCATTGAACGGGTGCATTAGAACTAGTCCAACCTGTAAACTTACTACTAATTCCGTGATTGTGTTCAGGTATTTGGTCAACTGTTAAAGTATGGCTATTAGTTGTAGTTCCTGTTGAGTTACCATCCCCCCAACTTGCACTGTCACTATTTATATTGTATAAAAACTTACCTTTTGGTAATCTTTGCCACGTTCCACCAAATAACGTATTGGGATTTGTCGAATTAATGCTCATATATATTGAACCAACAGGGTATATTAAATTAAGCAAGTCACTTTTAGCCACAACATCGTTACCGTTTCTTTGAACTTTGTTTTGAAATATTACAAAGTTTGGTACACCTCTTGATAATCTATATGTTACTAATGGTGCGGTTTGTAAACTATCTTTTACTGTAAACTCAATATCATATAAATTTGTATAAGTAAACAAATCACTTGTACTACCATTTGTAAATGTATAATTTGTAATACTATAAGTGTTACCTGATTTTGTTATGCTACCCGCAGGTATAGTGTATAAAGAACTATAACTTCCACCTGATACTCTATATCTCCATTGTATAGTTAAAGCATTTGTTACTGCCCCAAAGTTGCCTTGCCAAAAGTTACCATTAAATGATGTTATCTTTGCTTGTGAACCTGTTTGTGTTGTTCTTACTATTGTAGGTGAACTATCGCTTGTTATAGGAACATAGGCAATTGTAGTTATTCCAACATTAGCATTATTGCTTTGTATGTTTCTTGCATCTACTGCTCTAATCCTAAAACTATCATAAGTTAGTTTCGTTTTGTTGCTAAATGTTGCAGTTTGAGATGTATTACTTCCTGTATATGTTTTTGTTTCTATCGGTGTTTCCACACCACTTTTAACACCAATTAAACTTACCGACCTAATTGGTGAATTGTAACTATTTGTAGCAGTACAAGTAAATGAAGCCGTTGAAAAGTTGTTAATGTACTTGCTTGTTGAACCCGTTTTCCCATTTGTTACACTATCTATTGTAAATGTTGGCGTATTTAATGTTGGTTTTGCCGTGCTCGTATTAACGTATACTGTTACGCTAATTGCTTCACTACCTACTGATGTACTTCCGTTATAAGTAGTACAAGTTATAGTCATTGTACCACTTGTTGCGTTTGGTATTTGCCCATAAAAGCTTGTAGGTATAGTCCAATTTTCATATTTTTCACCAACATTTGTTGCTATTGTTCCACTTAAACTGCCAAAGGTATATGTTAGTGTATGTATAAAGTTTGTTGATTTCCTGTTAGTATTAATAGTTATTTGAGAACCAATATTTGGTGTCCCTGTTATACTAGGAACACTTGCTCTTGGTATTGTTGTTAATGTTAATGGGGCTTCTACTGTTACGCTATCGCCTGTTTCAGGTGGCACAAAAGAGTTAGTCCCATTCTTTCCCCATATAGTATATGCCTTACCACTTAAAGTTCCGTCACTATTATGTTCAACATCTATATAACCTGTAATTTGTTTTGTTTCATTTTTATTAATTGAGGTTATAGTTGTTGTTGCACCTAATATTTCACCATTTTTACTGTCCCACCAATATACTTCTAGGTATTGATTATCACTACCACTAAAAGATATTTCGTGTCCTGTTATATCGGCTTCTAAATATAAACGGGATTTGTTAGTATCTACATTTGTACTTTCTTCTCTAACCGCTACCTCTATGATGTAATAATAATTTGGGTAACTTGATTGTGGTCTTGCAGGACACCATACATTTGAATAATTTGCATTATAAGCCATATATTACCTCCTTAACCTATGTAAAAGAATCCTAAACCCTTACCATTTGTTGTGTCGTTTATGATTTCTATTCTCCATACATCTAATCCTAAAAACCTTGTTAAGTATAAGTTTGCAACCCTAACAAGTGCCTCTAGTTTTTGCTCGTCATAACCCGCAAATAGCAATTCACTATTATTCTTTTTATTAGTTACTGTTACCCCTGCTTGATTAATGTTTGATGAGGTGTTAGCACCACTTTTGTCATAACTCATACCATTTTCGTCTAGTGTAGCCGATAATGTTTGTAAGAATGACACAACATTACCATTTTCATCAGTTCCATTTAAGATTTTGTTTATTTCGGTTTTAGTATAAGTATCAGTTTGTAACACATTTACTTGATTTGTTATTGTTTCTATATCACTTATAGATGCTTTGTCGTCCATCTTACTTAACATTTCTTGATAATGTGTTTGTTCAGTTGATGATATGTTAGATGTTGTTTGTGTTAATGATTGAATACTAGCATCTGTTGTTAAAGTAAATTCAGCTAGGCTTTCTTCTGTTTCACTTAGTTCTTCTCCAAATATAGTTACTTGACCACTTAAACTGTTTACTTCAGAACCTATTTTTCTTATTTTTTGTTCTGGTGTTCCTTCAACTACATTTGTTGTTACTTCTTGTTGTTTTGTTGGTATTTTTGTATCAACTTTTGACATTACTGTCATTTCATAAGTTATTGTATTGTTATTCAAGGTGTTATAAGTTTCGTTACCTAGTGTATAAGTTATGTTATCCCAAGCGTCTAAACTTACATCACCATAATTATCTGTTTTTAAAGACCATACTTTATAGTTTTTAACAACATTATAGATGTTTTCCACTACTGTTGAATTTACTATAAATGGGTTATCTTGCCTTATTATTAATGTGTTACTATCAGCAGAAGGTCTATAAACTATTCTGTTGCTGTTATAATAAAGAGGATCATCATTATAATTAACATAAAGTTTATCTCCATAAGTAAAATTCCTTGTTGCATCAAAATATGTAACTGTTTTTAAGTCGTATTGTTCACCCAATTCCCATAACGCACTCTTTTTGGCGTCTATCGTGACCACTGGCGAACTTTTTAATGGTACTAAGGTTAATTGCCCTTGCCTGTCCATTTTTGCGTTACAGCCCTTTAATTCGGCTATATAACTAATCCATCTTTTACCACTTACTGTGCTATCATAAGTTCCTATCTCTACACTACCATTTGTATTAGGATAACTTCCTAGTGTTACTCCATAATGAGTACAAATCCATTGTAATAAATTATCTATTGTAATCTTATCATCCACAAATGCTGGTGAATAATCTAGGTTTGTATTAAATTTAATAGCATAATCTAAACATACTATTTTTGACGCTTTGTAATAATCTTCAGGTGCTTCATCTATTAAGTATTTCCCTATTGGTACTTCTTCCCAATCGTTATTTACATATTGACTAATATATAATTCTACTTCAGTACCACTTGCTGTATCTATTCCATCTAAATTTTTAAATTGTATCGTTAGTTTTTGTGATATGAATGTTCCTATATAAAATATTTGACTCTCACTATCAACTATAGGAGAAGATATGATGATAGAAGCTATTTGACTTGTTGGTATTGTTACTTCTCCTATAATTAATCTACATTTATATAGTGAACTTCCTTTATAGCATTGTTCCCTAAACGCTTGACTAACATTATATGCCATAATTTATCACTACTCCTCTACGAAAGATACACTAAACGCCTGTTCTAATGTTCTCCAATTATTATTTGTATCTTTTACAACTCTAAATGTATTAAACTTTTTATCACTTGCATATACTTTATGAACACTCCTTTGAAGTGTTTTTTTATCTATTAGTTCTATATAGATCCATTCAGGGCTTATTCTATTTAAAATATATGCTAAATCGTTATCACTTAATACTGAATAACCTATCTCTATGTCATATACATCATGTCTTACTCTATTTCTATGAGTATAGCCCTCTAAGTCTGTAAATGGATCTTTATCTACATCGTGTAATGTTACTCCTATAGTAGCAGGAGTAGGAAAGTTTTGTAAGTCAGAACAACTATATGTATGATTGCCTAAGTCTGTTCCTGTATGCCCAACTCTTATATAGTTTTCATATTTTGCAAGGTCTATTACTTCCATTTTTATCCCTCCTACTCTCTATTATAACCCAAATTGTCGATTTTTCGAAATTTGTTCAAATTGAATGAAGTTTAGTAATCCTTCTGTGTCACCTTTTGCTACTATTACTGGTGATTCTTTCTCTACTGCACTCATTCCTCTTGCTACTGCTATTGTCATTTGGTCTAGTATTTGGTCGTTATTCATTACTGCTGTTGAATTTCCTATCTTTCCTACTAATTCAGGACTTCCAGTTTCTCTTGCTACGAATATTTCACCCATTGATGGGAAACCTCCATTAGCATAAGCCTTCATTGGTCTCCATATTCCACTTGAATATAAACCACCACTAGCTTTTAAAGTAGGTGTAATGTTTAACCAAGCTGAAATGCTTTTACTTAATGTTCTACCAAACCAACTTAAATTTTCATAACTAGGTTGTTCTAATTGAGGTGTGATTTTAATACTAGGGAAGTTTGCATTAATTCCTCTTTGAAGTTCTTCTGACATCCCTACACCATTAGGGTACATTTGGTTAACTACTTGTTGTCTTACATCTTCAGGTAACATTCCTAATGCTGCCATTAAAGCGTCAGCACTTTCTTCACCCATTTCTCTCCAATCATGAACCATGTCATCGCTAAGTTTACCTGTTTCTCTTATACTATCATCGGCTAAATCAACAATACTTTGTAGAACTTCATTTGCATATTCTTTTTCTGCCTCACTCATTTCAGCATAGGATTTGTTTGCATCAGATACTCTTTGTTGAAATGCCCAATATGCAGTTCTTACTACAGAAACATTCCCTTCTTCTTCATCACTATAACTTTGAAGAATTTTATTCGTATATTCTTCTATAGCATCTGCGTTTTCTTCTATTATTGCAGATCCGTATTTTGTATAATTAATAATTGCTTGTTGCCCTTTATTATAATTCTCAGTTGCAATCTTTTCTTGCTGTTGAGCCTCTTTTAATTGTTTCTCTAATTCTTTGTATGCATCACTATTCTTATCGGTAATTTCTTTCATTGTTTGTTCGATAGTTATTCTTTTTGCGTAAGCATCATTTTTTTGATTTTCAAGAGTTTTTTCTTGCTTTAAAGCCTCAACATATTTTTCTTCTGCTAATTGTTGTATTATCTTTTGTTTTTGCTTTTCTATTTGTTCTTTTATTAGGCTTAATTGTTCTTGATAATTTTCAATAACACCGTCTGTCATCTTTAACTCAATTCCATAAGCCTTTTGTAATTCACCCATTATAAATTGGGCTTTAGTTTCGTAACCTTTTTGAACCCTTCCATTAGCATCTACAATCTTTTCGAGTTCTTTAACATATTTATCATTTACTCCTGCTTGATTATATTGTTGTTGATATTTTTGTTGAATTGAATCCATTCTATCATTAAATTCTTTTGTAAATGTTTCTAATTCAGAACTAGTTCTTTTTAAAGCTAATGACATATTATTAGGGACTTCTTTTATTCCTAAAGCAGAGTTTATAAAATCCACAGCATTTTGTCGTAAATTATCAAATAAATTTGCAAATGCCCCAAAAAAACCTCCAATGTCTAAATTTAGTAAACTTTCAATTTGGTTTCCTATAGTGGTTATGACATCAGCCAAATCAGAAGCCACCATTATAATTGCTGAATTTCCTAGATTTAAAGCAAATCCTAAAACATCTTCTATTTGAATATCTATCATTGACAATAAATTTTCTAATATTTTAAACGGAGCTTCTATAATTTTACCTATAGCAGAAAATGCGTCATTAACCTTTTCTCTAAATTTATCTACTTCATTATATGCTTTAACCAATACTGTTGTTACATATATTATTGCACCAGCAATTCCTGCTTTACCTAAACCTGATTTTAATGCTGGAATGACTTTGCTTAAAGTTCCTAAAAAACCATTTTCTTTTACAAGTTCAATTATTTTTTCAATTCCTAAGAACTTTAATATTCCCACTTTTTTAAGCACACCATATATGGCCATAATTCCTTTATATATGATACCCCCAGCAGCCAATGCACCTAATACAGTTCCTCCTGTAATATGGTCAAATTTCCAAGATATATCACCAGTTATAGGATCTATAATTTTTGTAAACCCTAACCACTCCATAATCCTATCTCTTATGTCTGCTGCTTTGTTTTTAATTTCATCTAAGTGAAGGTCATATTCGCTTAGTTTGTCTAGTAGTGAACTATCTATAGCACCTAAGCCACCTACTCCTCCACCTCCACCACTTACACTACCTCCAGATCCACCTGAAGAAGTTGGTGTTTTTATTACATTTAATTTATCAAAACCTCTTAATGATTTTTGAGCCTCTTTTGCAGCCTTACCTGCGTTTGTTGCACTTGTTCCTATATCATCAAAACCATCAGCGACATCTTCTATATCAGCAGTAACCGTTCCAAATTCTTGTGATAAAGATGTTGCGTCTATTCCAAATAATGATAATACTGAACTTAGTAAAACATTAATAGCCATTATTACACCATTTATTAATGGTAATACTGCTTTCATAACAGGTATTAAAAAGCCTCCTAAAAGCCTTCCTGTTTCACTTATTTGGCTCTTAAATATTTCATATTGGTTTGCTACACTATTTACTGTTCTTGCCAAGTCTCCATTAGCACTAGACATTTGCCTTTGCATTGTTATGTAAGTTAGTATTGCCTTTTCTGCTCTCGACATTTCAGAGACTTGTTTTTCTATTCCTAAAGCTAAAGCCTGTTGTTGTAATCCTGCTTGAGTTACATCTATACCATAAGCACGAACTGCTCTTGTATTACCAGCCATTGCAGAAGTAAATTTGCTTGTAACTGTATCTAATGATTGCCCAGTTATTGATTTTACATCTACTGATAACTTTAATAGGTTTTCTGCTAACATACTTGCTGCTTTATCATCTATTTGTAAAGCATTACCTATTTGTCTAAACATAGCAAGTTGTTGAGTTAACCCAGCAGGATCATAACCAACATTCTTTTCTAATGTATCTAAAAGTCTAAGCCCACTTTCACTTGCATTGTTATACGCTTGGTCTAAAAAGTTTAAACTTTCTATATATTCTGCTTGAGGGTTTACTGCTTTTTCTAATGTGCTAGTAAGATGTTTAGCTGCTCCTATTAAAGCAGCAAAAGTTGTTTTTTTAAGAAAACTTGTTAATTTTTTGTATGAGTTTTCTCCATTTTCAGCACCTTTAGATATTTTGTCTCCTGCTTCTTTACCTTCATCTCCTACCTTATCTAACTCTTTTTCAGTAGTTTTAACAGTTTCAGGGAGTTTCTCATAAGCATCTGAAACTTTGTTAGTGTTCTCGGCGAGTTTATCAGCAGATTTTGCCGTCTTGTTCATTGCTTTGGCTAACTGATTTAACTCTTCTTTATCTAATATAGCCTTAGTTCCCATATAGAGTTTCCTCCTTTCTATACGAATCTAGCCCAACTATTAAATTCTTCTTGAACTAGCCTATTTTTTTCTTCTTTTGTTAAAGGTTTTGTTTCCTTTTGAGGTTCTTCAACATTTTCAAACAATTCCTTATATTGAGGAAATTGAACTTGATGATTTTTCCCAAAAGTTTTACCTATTGCTATTTGAGTACCTAAACTTTGCATATTTCCATTAAGCCACGCATTGTATTTCATGTTTTCAATATCGTACCCTTGTTTCCTTAAATAAAAAGTTCGATATGCCCAATACAATTGGGGATCATTTTCCCAAAAGTCTGTACTAGACATACCGAACATTATAGCACTTGGAAATAACTCGTTAAAATAAAATTCAGTCAAGCTACTATATTCAACTTTCTCTTCATTTTGTTTTATTTCGTTGGTCTTAGTGCTGGTAATTTTTTTAAGTTATCTTCTTTTGTAACTCTATTTATGTTTGCGTCAGATACCATTTGGTCTTCTAATGCAATAACTTGTTCTCTACCATACTCTTCACAAGCCTTATCAAACAATTTTAATGCTTCACTATATGGAGTTTTATGATTTACTCTTAATAAAACCCAAAACAACTTTTTGTAACTATTCATTGCGACATCATCACTAGTAAGTAGTTTTTCTGCATCTTTTAGAGGATCTGTATCATCAGTAATCTCGATATCTTTACCGTTACTAATTTCATCAACTAAATTTTTTAGTTTAAATACTTCCTCATTTTCTTTTTGTGAATATTGTTCCCAAGCAAGAATACCAGCTCTATTTAAAAATAAAGTATATTCTACACCATCGATTTCTATTATCTCTTGACTAAATTCTTTCATTTTTTATCTCCTTTTCTTTCTATATATTTAATTAAGCTGATTTAACTTCTACTGCGATAGTTCTGTATGAAGTTGCTTCTCCAGTTTTTGAACATACTAATTCAATCATTGTATTACCTGCTGCTACTCCAGTAATAGTTAATTTATTAGCTGAATAACTGCAAGTAGCAATTGAAGTTGATTTAGAAGTTGCTGCTACTGTAGCTCCTGCTGAAGTTTCAATTGTAACAATTTTACTTCCTGTTCCAATTAATTCTACATCTTCAAGTGGGCTAGTAATAATTGCTGTAGGTTTAACTAAATCTCTTACATCTGTAATTGGTTGCTCATCAGCATCAGATACAGTAATGTAGATTTCTCCTTGTTCAATTCCATTTACTTCTACACCAGTTCTACCATAAACCATTGTACCATTGAATTTTTCACCTGTTTTATCAGCGTTCATTTCTAAGAATGATAAATGTCTTCCATAATATTTGCTTAATTGAATTAAGTTATCTCTATGATAGTTGAATGTATAAGTTTTTTGGTCATTAGTTTGTAAACCTTCTACTTGAGTAACTGCGTTGTCAGTTAATACAGTTTTTTCAACTGTTGCTGGTGCTGTTCTTGTTGCTGGCAAGTTAGATGTAGGGATAAGTAACATATATTTACTATCAGTTTCATCTTTTACCATTAAACAAGCACCTTTTGATAAAATACCTTTATCTGTATAATATCTTGTCATATTTTATTCCTCCTATCTATTTATTTAAAAATATAAACTATTATTCCAACTTGCAAGATTTCCTGTAAATGTCATTTCTTGCCTTAGAATAGACATATCTCTTAGATTATCTACTCTTCTACTACTACTTCTATTAAAACCAACTTGGTTAAAGAAGTTATGAGTAAGTTCTTTTAATTCATCCATTACTTGTCTATCTTGATATTTAATGCTTTCTTGAACAGGTTCGCTACCTAAATCATTTGTTGTAGTTATAGTTACATTCTTAGTAAAAATGCTTACTCTATAACTTAATCTTGATACATACTCACTTCTATCAGTTGTTTTACCTTGAGCATTGTCTGAATTGTTTAACTCCATCATTACTATTGTTGGAAACTTAACTAAAGATTCAGGAGTATTTGGTACTATTAACATATCTTTAAATTTGGAATTTGCTAACATATAGTTTTTATATTCTAAAAATAAATCTGTCTCTATCATACCTTACCTCCCATCTTTTTCGTTATAAATTCATTAACCCATTTATCAAGGTTATTATCAATGTTTTCTTGAAGTTGAAAGTATATATATCTTCCTGCTTGACCATAAGTATGCTCGATTGATCCACCATTGTTCCATTCCCATCCATAAGCATAATCTCTATTTGGGTTTACCATGTATTCCCAATTGTTTGCTTTAGAATTGGCTGTTTTAGCTCCCACTTCTCCTGCTCCGTATTCTATTAACTCTGCCAATGATAATTCACTAGGGTAAAATGTTTTACCATAATCATTTATCCAAGTATCGGCGTTTTCTATATCTATTACAGAATCGTTATAAAACTTTATTTGGCTAGTAGATACCTGTACTTTATTGCCATCTTTATAATCGTCTGCCCTTTGGTCTGAGTTAACATCTTCCATTTGCATTATTTCATCTAAAGCCTTTTGACCTTTATTAGTTAAGAAGTTGTCAGCCTCTCCATTAGTTATTGAATTACTTAAATCTTCTAACTTTTTTGCAAATTGCTTTAAATCTTCGATAGATGTTATTTCTTGGTTAATCATTTAATTTACTATCTTTTACAAGTGGTTTGCTTTCAATCTTTGCTGGTTTGTCTTTATCTACTATTTTCCAACCGATTGCTTCATACTCAGAAACTAAACTTTCAGGAATTGCTTTTATAATCTTTTTCCCATCTTCATTAATGATTTCCATTGCTTTTTCTTCCATAGTTTCCTCCTTATTTTTGTTCATTTACTAATTTTTGAATATACACTCTAATTGAAGTGTTTTGGTTTCTTATACCTATTATTCTATAATCAGCATTATCACCATTATTCGCTTCACCAGTAGGTGTATTATTTATATATACTAAATCAAACTCGTTGAATTTGTTTAGATATTTCTTTTTTTCAGTTATTGATATTACTTTTGTACTATTTACTCTTTCTCCAAATTCCATTATGTCACTTGTTTCGCTTAATGTTTGAACATTAAGATAATACTTAGTTGGGGTGTCATATATAGGAATTTGATTACCATAATCATCAAAATCTACTCTAAGTTTCTTGGCAATCCATATTGGAGACCTTACTTTATGAATTGGTTGACTATTAACGTTATACATTACTAATCACCTGCGTTCGGATCATAAACAACGTTATATACTTCGTCATCTAATGATTGTCTATTCGTTTTTCTTGGAACTCCTACGTTTGATACTATCTTATTCATTAATGAGTTTGATAAACCATCGCTTAATTTAGTCCAAGATAATGAATTTTCAGAATAATTTGTAATTCCTTGTTTATCAGCCATATTGTAAAGTTCTACGCAACATCTTAATTGCCATCCCTTGTATTGAGTAGGTACTTCATAATCTGTAAAATCAGTAAAAGGGTATAATGTTTCAAGCAGAATATTTTTACTATCTTCTAACAAGTCATTAAGTACAACCTCATAATTTTCATTTGTTCCAAAAACATCTTCATCATAAGGAATCTTTACTTTTAATTTAGTTAGTTGAGGATCTTCTTCAACTGGCTCTGTTGGAATTTCAATAGGTTCAGTTGTAACCTCAGTATTTTCTTCTTCTATCATACATCACACCCTCTTTCTAATTTAATTATCCTCTTGAGATTATTCTTGCTACAGGGATTAATTTGTCACTAACATAAGTTGGAGTATCATTATCTCCATCATTAGCTAATTCCCAGTTAGAACCAGTTTCAAAGTTTGCATTTGTTGGTGATACTGCACCAGTTCCTTTATATGAAATGTATTTAGGAACTATCATTTCTCTTACACGAGTGATAAGGTCAGTTTTACCACCTTTTAATCTAGCATCACGATAGATTTCACTTGGAACTTTAGCACCAATGTTTTCATGTTCAAAGAATCCTTTTTGGAATACATAAGTTACATACTTAGTTCCTTCTACAACATAATCATTTGCTGCTACATCAGCAGGATACCAAGCACCTCTTTTAACATCTGCAAGGTTAATTTGTCCAGCAGTAGCACCACTAGAAACAACTTTTAATGCTCCAGTATCTCCTGAAGATGCTTCATCATATCCTATTAAAGTTGGCATATCGTCATCTACGATAACTAATTTACCATTCCATGTTCCTAATGATAAATCTCTTTGAATACCATTAGCGTCATTATATTTTAAGAAAGTAATTTGATTTAATCCTTCTAGGTTAGTAGCAGTTGCACTATGTAAGAAAGCAACATCAAATACACCTTTCTTGTCTCCTAATGCTTTTTGTAATGCTCTATTAGCTCCATCAGCAGTTAAATGAGCATCAGTATTATCAGCAGAAGCAGCAATTTCGTAAGTATGTTTAGAAACGAATTGCCCATTAGCATTGTCTCCTGTCATACCAAAGATACCTTTAAGAATACTTAATACAACACCTTGTCTATATTCATCCCAGTAATCTTTAACTTCTTGTGCTTCAGCCATGAAGTTAGCTCCAGTTATATCTGAACTAAAATCATATTCTCCCCATGCTTTTGCTCTTCCAAAACAAATTTTTCTTTGGAAGAAAGTAGGTCTTTCAGAACCAGCTTCAATATCAGTATTTCCATCATAGTTAGTTGGATCTCCACCAATTCTACCTTTGATTGGTTCTACTACTGCGTACCCTCCTGATTGTTCTGACATTTTTGGTTTGTAACCACTTACCTCTGAAAAAAGTCCATTCTTAATTAAAGAATTTTCTTTAGTGCTAGGTAATGTTTTTAAATATTTTTCAAAGACTTCTTCATTAAATATCTTATCTCTGAATTTTTCCATTTCTTACACTCTCCTTTAATACTATAAATTTTCAAATTCTTGTGGATGTTCAGTAATGAATTTTTCTTGTTCTGTAGCACTTAATTGGCTAAACTTTTCAAAAGTCATTGCTGCATCCTGATTTGGATTATTAGAGGCGTTAGGTCTTACATCGATAGAAGCAATGCTATCTTGCACCTTTTTAGTAGTGTCAGCGATAATTGTATCTAATCTTGCTTTAAACAAATTAGCACCATTAATTGAAGTTTCTTCGTTATCTGTTACAAAACTATCTATTATTCCATCCTCAATATCATAACCAGCCAATATTTCTTTTACTTTAGCTTTGTTATATATCTTTTGTGAATTTTTTAAGTTTTGTTCAGTTTCTTTCTTCATTAAATCTAACTTTTCTTGTTCAGTTAGTTTTTCTTTGTTGATGTCATCGATTTGTTTTTGTAAGTCTGCATACTGTTTCTCAATTTCAGCTTTACCTTCTAATTTCTTATTCAAGTTACTAATTTCAGTATTTTGACTATGAAACATATTAAGTAAGTCTGTTACTTGTTCTTCAGTATATCCTTTTGCCAATAATTCATCTCTTTCATTTTATTCCACTCTCCTTTATACAGTAGTTATACGAACTCTACCAAAACACCAAAGAGTTGATTGATACTACAATAAGTATCATTGAATAGATAAGGAAGGAATGAACGGATGGATTTCTTTATCTACTCAATGAGGCTTACTCTAGCCTCATCGATTATTTCTTTTGTAAGTCATTTTGTGTGGCTTTCGAAAAATCGTTATTCTGTTTATTTGGAATATCTTTAACAGATGTGTTGTTATCTACTAAAGATGAACTCCCTTTATTTTGTTGGCTTTGTTGTTCACCAAACATCTTTTCTTGTGCTTCTGTTACTGCGTTTGGATCACTAAATAAATTTACTATACTATTTGCAACCCCTCTTGGAATGTCACAAGCATATAAATTCATAAGACCTTGTGTCTTAACTAATAAGTTCTCACTCATTTCTCTTTGGAACTTATTGTCTATATCACTAATTTTTAAATCTTTTATTTCACTTTCTTTTAGTTTCTTACATATTTTAAGAATTACTTCAAGTGATTGCATATCGCATACACCAAACATAGTTGTATCGCCTTCAGAACGAATACCTGCATCTGTATAACCTTGACCAGTTAACTTAGCTTGACCTGTATCTCCATAAGTAATGTTACCATTTTCACTAGACATAGGAACACCAAGTATTTGATGTAATGAAGTTAAAAGTCTATTGTAATATGTTTGTGTGTCTGTTGCATTTAATCTTCCTTGTAATAATTCCACAGTAGCTTTTTTGTTTTCTGTTGAATTTATACAAACAGCACCTAAAGATTTAATGTCATCTAAATCTTCCTCTGTTACAGTAGCATTTGTGAAGACTAATATAGCATTTACAAATTGTTCCATATCATCTTTATCAAGAGATTCAAGATAGTTAATGTCGTCAAATAAATCTTTACCTATCTCTATCATTGATATTCTCTTCTTATTCAAGTAATACTCAGTAATTATATGTTCATCATATAAAAGTGGCATTGGATCTCCAACTCTTACTAACTCCCCAGTTTTATCGCTATATGTCAAAACAACATTTCTTAAATAAACTTGAACTTCCATATAGTCTTTAGGAGTTATAGTTTCTCCTCTATCATCAGTTGATGGAGTGCTATAATCTGTCATATTTGTAACTATATAGGCAAATAATTGCTCATTACCTAATTTACTTGAATATACAACTTCAGTATCTTCAGGGTTACAATTTATTATCTCAAATGGTGCTTTACCATCTTCAAATCTTCTGTTTTTATTTACATATCTAAACCCTCTACCACAAACTAAAGCATCACTATATATTTCCATATCTTTTGCTTTCTTTTGAGCGAATTTAACATATTGGTTAAGTTTAGATATTTCTTTATTTTCAGTATCACTTACTTGAACATATTGGATTGGTTTACCTAATAAATAAGATTTTTTAAAATCTACAAAAGCCCAAACCCAGTTTTCAACAGTTTTGTTGTTAATTTCTTCTCTAGTGTGCTTAATTTTGTTTTTAATGTCTTGGTCTCCGTATAAATAGGCTTTTAGGTACAAAGTATCAGTTTTATTTTGGTCGTGAATAGGCATACTTGTATTTAAAATATTAGTTATGATTTTATCAAGACTATCAAAATCTTTTTGTGCTACATATTTTAAAAGTTCTTGTTCTTCGTATGGAGCTAGTATAGTAGTTCTTCCATAAGTCTTCATAACATCACCTAACCTTAGTTTTATAATACATTTGTTTTGTTTTTTTGTCAAATTTTTGCTATTTTTTTACTAAAATGGTCTCTTGATTACAGAAATTCTTTGAGGTTTACTACCTTCTTCGATAATTTCTGCTGCAAACATTGCTTCTGAGTCTGGTGCGTCGTCGTTTATATTCCTTCCACTAGCATTATATAGTGTCAAATTGTCCATAAAAGCACCCATATCGCTTTTTAAAGGGAACAAACTACGCTCAGGAAACACTATTTTTCTTCTAATTACACTTTTTTCCATATCAATTCTTGTTTCTTTTGGTAAAGTATTGTATTTTTCTCTTATTTCACAAAAATATACACCATATTGAGTTAAAATTTGCTCTATATTTTGTTTTAATTCGCTTGTTACATTACTTTCTATTATTAGAAGCACAATATGATGTTCAATTATCTTGCTTACAACATCGTTATAAAGGTCTTTAGTCGCTTTTTTAGTAAAAATACAATCAACTAATGGATAATCGTAAGTTCCGTCTTCTTGAAGCACTTTTAGGTGTATAGGCATTGCGAAAAAGTCCTTACCACTCTTTCTTGTAGCGTCTATTACAGCATAACTTCCCATTTCACCCCTTGCTGGTCTTTCTTTATAAGTTCTTAATGCTTTATAGCTAAATTCAAGGCTTTCAGGATCTACTGGTCTTTGTTGAAAGTTAGTTTCAAACAAATATTCATCCATATTGTCTTTTTCTTTCAATATTTCTTGAGTAGTTCTTAATTCAGGGCATGTAGATAACCCTGTTTCATAGTCTAAAGCAGGAACTTGAATAATAACTGTACTACCATCTTCACTTGTTCTTGTAAATTTATAGATTGGATCAGGAATAAAATCATGTTCTTTTTCTTCTAAAGCTATTAATTGAGCAATAAAGTCACCACTTGCCCATAAAGTACCTGTTACAACTACTCTAGGCTCTTTATTTTGAATAAAACGCTTTCTCCATACAGTTAAAAACTTATTAAAGTAATATTCATTAGTGTTTTGATTCATTGCCTCTTTATAATCGGCATACAAATCGTCTATATGTATTCTTTGACTTGCTCTTTCTCCTACTACATTAGAGTTTACTGTATCAGCATAATAAGAAGATACAAGTTTACAATCTCTTAATTTCCAGTTACCTTCTGATGATTTCAAGAAATACTCTTTGTCTTCTTTATCCCATTTCATTTTAGTAAAGACTTCACCAAACCATTGGCTTTTTAGTTCATTCATGACAGTTACACTTCCACCTTTAACTACTTCATCATTCGAACACAAAGATAAAACTGTTCCTGTTGGATCTCTACCAAAAGCCCAAGCCTCGCTTATTTTCTCTGGGTAAGTCTTACCATAACCTGATGGCATATTACAAATAACAAGTCTAACCTTGCTTTCAGGGTTTACTAATTCTTGAAGATAGTGTATATAACCTTGCATAATTGACATTCTAGGGAGATAAAACTTATCTAGTTCATCCCATTCCCTATACACCATATAATGCTCTAATGACGAATATGCAGCCATACGATAGGCATTACGCATATACTTTTGGTAATTAGCTCTATTCTTCATCCCTCTATCAATATCAAACATTTTCTTAATAATGGCTAGGAAGTTAATTCTTGCTATTTTACTACATTTCTCAGGGTCTTCCTTGTAATACTCTGTAAGCATATCGTTTAATTCTCCTACCATCTCTACTAAATCTTCAAACTTGATAGGTTTCTTCAAGTATTTAAAATTTCTAGTAATAGCATTAATATAATTCGAAATATAATAAACGAGGTCTTTATTTTTCATCTCTTACCTCCCTAAACAATAATTTGTTATATTTCTCTAGTTTTTCATCATATTTAGCTTGTTCAATTACTCCTTTAAGAGAAACGTTTACATTAGGTGCTTTCTTTTCTGTTAATTCATTTTGAGCCTTTAGTTTAAATATTGTACTCTTTTCATTTGTTTGCCCTAATTGAGATAAGAATAAATTATCGTCATTAATTTCATCAAAGATAGTATCTATTATCTTCTTCATTTCCATACTTGTACTTGTTTCCCTATATTGTTTCAAAGTATCAATAGTAATTCCTATCAACTTACAAAAAGTAGTTAATGAAGTAGGAAATATTCCTGCATATTCGTTTGTAGCTAATATTAGTTCCCTATACAATTCATAAAAATCTGACATTTGTTCAGGAGTATATATCATCACACCTTGCATTTTAGGATCTAGTTTCTTAAAAAATCTCTCAGTAATAACTATTGGGTTTGAATCAATAAACTCTGTTCCATTCCCATACTTATCATACTTTGTCTTAGTATGTGACCTTCCATACTCCTTAATCTCCTCTATTCTTTCATTTTTAATTTTCTCTAATTCTTTTTTCATTTATTTTATTCCCTTCTCTTGTTTATATTTTACTTTGTAAAGCCTTTTTAGTCAATTTTTGCACATTTTCTTCAACTAAGTTATAATATACTCGAAAGGAGAAAAGAATATGAAGAAAATGAAATTAATAAGCATGTATAAGAATTATGGTACTGAAGATGCTTATGATGATAATAGCGAAGTGTATGCAATAACAGATAACTATGTTTGTGATGAAAAATACAAAGACATACCTACTAATAAAAAAGTGGCTTTGATGATTGAACCTAGAAGTTTTTTACCTAATGGATATGAATACTTACAAACACATTATAACGAATATAAGTACATATTCACTTTTGACGATATATTATTAAAACTCCCTAATGCACTCCCTATTGTTTATGGTACATATTGGTGTACTAGTGATGAAGAGAAGACAAAAGGTATATCTATGATATGTTCTGCTAAAGAAGGTTGTGAAGGACATAGGGAAAGAAAGAGATTAGCTAAGATATTATCTGAACAAGGTATAGTCGATGTGATGGGTGCTTGGAATGGTGGAGATTATGTACCTCCCATTAAAGCCTTTAAAGATTACAAGTTCAACATAGCCTTAGAAAACGACAAACAAGACTACTACTTCACAGAAAAGTTATGTAACTGTTTTGCTAATAAAGTAATCCCTATCTACTATGGTGCTAGAAAATTAGATGAGTTCTTTGATACTAGAGGGATAATCTATGTAGAAGATAAAAATACTATCCCTCAACTAATTGATAACTTAGATATAGACAAAGAATACGAGAAAAGAAAAGAATACATTGATAAAAACTATGAATTAGTTAAACAATATCAATCGTTTGACGACTATTTCTATAACAAATATGGAAATCTTATAGAGGAGATGTTCGATTAATATGAAATTTACTATATATGGTAACCCTGTTACTAAGAAAAATCATGGTATCATCAGAATGATCCATAATCACCCTATTATGTTGCCTTCTAAACCTTACTTAGAATATGAAAAACAATCTAAACAATATATCCCTAAACTATCATCCCCTATTAACACCCCTATTAACCTAAAATGCACCTACTATATGCAAACTAAAAGAAAATGTGATTTAGTTAACCTATTACAAGCTACTTGCGATATATTAGTTAAATACAAAGTATTAGAAGACGATAACTACTCTATTATCTACTCCTTCGATGGATCTTCTGTATCTTATGACAAAGATAACCCAAGAGTTGAAATAGACATAACAAAAAGAGACTTTAATTAGTCTCTTTTCTTTTGGAATGATATTCCAATCTCTTTTTAAATGCCTGCGATACTCTTTCCACTTCGTAAGTACCATAGAATAGATATAATTGGCATACCCATAAGGACTTGAACCTTAATCAATGGTTTTGGAGACCATAATCCTAACCAATTAAACGATAGGCATATCATTCTTTTATATCTACTCTATGCTACCTATAAAAGATAGCATTATAACAATCAAAAGTAACAAATAGAAAATACCCACTCCAATAGAGGTACTTTCCAAAAGCCCTTTTAGTATCTTATAGATACCATAGAACAGATATTAAAATGGGAGGCAAGATACAGACTTGAACTGTATATCAAACACTTTCCTTTGCAAACCTACTAATGTTTGACGTTGCCGTTTACTTTATCATTGTTTGCAACCAATTCAATTTCAATTCCTCATTCACACAGGCCATATTTAATATATTTACATAATAATACCTATTCTATGCTACCTACAAGGCAGCACTTATACACATGGATTGAGATTAGCCTAATACCAATAA
>Ga0265298_10003079_pt1 | contig 22434 bp, 13 predicted proteins | sample AusTroGonzalo_MG_3_FD_193486 | JGI IMG/M metagenome (GOLD analysis project Ga0265298, IMG submission 193486) | Bovine rumen microbial communities from tropical cattle in Woodstock, Queensland, Australia - Gonzalo_01 | ecosystem: Host-associated > Mammals > Digestive system > Stomach > Rumen ...
TTGCGGTCCAGCAGTTCCTTGAGCTTCAGCGCGACCGGGAAATTCGGCAGGTTGAGCCCGATCTTGAAGAAACATTTTCTCCCGGTTACGAACTTGTATAATTCCTCGGCCGATTTCAGGTCCGGCACGATGGGTTTTTCGCAGTAAACAGCCTTGCCGGCCTCAATGGCGTCCTTCGTGATCTGGACGTGCGAGGTTTCATAAGTGGAAATGATGACCGAATCGATTTCGGGCATGGCCAGCAGTTCATGATAATCGGTGACATATTTCATCTCGGGACATCGGAACGAGATCAGCGGAGTCACTGCAGGATTCGGTCGCAGGTCCGCGACTGCGGCGGGACAGCCGTATTCGGGGAGATAATTGATGAGGGTTTCCGCCAGCTGCTGACCGCGCTGGCCGAAGGCGATAAATCCGACTTTGTGATACGTTTGAGCCATGATACCTATCCTCCTGTTGATCGATTCTGGTGATTTGGAATAATATACCAGTCCGCCAATGAAATAAAATGTCAAAAAAAAACATAAATATGGCATTTTCACATATTGATTATTGTCGTTTGAGTGGTATATTGGGAAAAGGGGGAAAAGAGAACGTAAAATGGCTGGACATGAAATAAAAAAATGTGCGTTGAGGCGCATCGGGCAATTGGCAGCGAAACGGTCCGGAACATTTTCCGGCGGCGTGCGTGCCGATTTCGATTTCATGCCGCAGGATATCCTGGTATGGAAATCGGGCATGAATCTGAATGTGACCGGCACCTCGATCCACCAGCGCATGATCCTGAAAATCATCCTCAGCGGACGCTGCACCATGCTGGTGGACGGACTCCGGATCCCGATGGAGACAGGCGACATGCTGTGTCTTTTCCCGTATCAGTTCCATACGACCCGTCTGGAATGTCCCCGGCGTGAATACTCTTTTCTTGCGGTCACTTTTACGGAAAAGAACCGCAATTACAGTTCATTTCTGGCTTTGAAGAACCATCTGTTGAAACCGGATGAACAGGATGCCGCCAATCTGGAAAAGCTGGTCGTCAATTATCACCGGACCCATGCCATCCGTCCCGAGTATTGTATTTTCCCGCTGCTGGAGATCCTGCTGAACCAGCGGCGGAAAATGCAAAGCGTGCTCCCGGTCAGGGACGAGAATGCCGATCTGTTCGACCGGATCTGCGATTATGTGCGCGGGCATTTTACGGAAAACATATCCCTGAAAACTCTGGCGGCGGAATTTCAGGTGACGCCGGAAACGATCCGGCGACAATTCCTGTATGCGGACGCCGGCATCACGCCCGGACGGCTGATCCAGCAGCTTCGGATCCAGCTGGCGGCGGAACTGCTTCAGCATACGCCCGAAGGGATCGGATTCATTGCCCGTCAATGCGGATACAGTGATCCGTTCAGCTTCAGCCGCGCTTTCAAAAATGCGATGGGCCACTCGCCGCGGATGCACCGTCAGCTGCTTCAGAAATGATTTATTTCGAGGCCGCCCGTTTTCCGGCTGCGATCCCGTTCACCGCGGCGGAAAAGCCCTGAAATGCACTGGGCAGGGAATAACGTTCATGCAGATCCTCCAAGGTCGTCCAGGTGAATTCGGAATTCTCTCCCCGGCATTGGATCAGCCAGCCGGTCTGATGCCATTCCAAATGGGTGAAAATATGTTTGCAAGACCCCGCTTTTCTGATGCTGACAGCCTCGATCTGATGATTTGCGAGCCACTGACCGACTTCGGACCTGGTCAGCTTTCCGGTTTCGGCCGGATATTCCCACAACCCGGCGAGAATGCCGCGGGCGGGACGTTTCCGCAAGGCGATCCGGCCGGAATCGGAATACAGCAGAAAAACTGTTCTGTCTTCGATTTTCCGGCCGGCGGCAGCTTTTTTCACCGGCAGGGCAGGGGCGGTGCCGGCCTTCCGGGCCAGACATATCTCAGCCAGCGGACATTCCGGACAATGCGGACTGCCGGGGAGGCAGACGATGGCGCCGAGGTCCATGATGCTTTGCGTGAGATCCGAACATTTTCCCGGCGGATAAACCGCTTTCAGCAGGCCGCGCGTTTCCCTGCGGAAGGCCGGATCGGCAATATCGGCATGACAATCCGTCAGCCGGGCGCAGACCCGCAGGACATTGCCGTCGACGGCGGGTTCGGGCAGTCCGAATGCGATCGAGGCGATCGCGCCGGCGGTGTATTCGCCGATCCCCGGCAGTGTGAGCAGCAGGTCACGGTCGGCGGGCAGCTCACCTCCGAATTCGAGCATGACTTTCTGCGCCGCTTTCTGCAGATTGCGCACCCTGGAATAATAACCGAGACCTTCCCAGAGTTTCAGCAGCCGTTCTTCATCGGCGGCCGCGAGGGCGGCGGCCGTGGGCAGTTCGGCGATGAACCGCTCATAATAGGGTTTGACCGTTTCCACGCGGGTCTGCTGGAGCATGATCTCCGAAACGAGCGTGCGGTAGGGATCGGGCGAACTCATCCGCCAGGGCATTTTCCGTGCGGAAGCCGCATACCAGCGCAGCAGGGGCGCGACCATGGCGCTGAAGACGGAAGGCGCAGCCGGGGAAAAAAAGCTCATGGGGTTCAGAAATAATACCGGATCAGCGCCTGTTTTTTGAGCTTTTCGCCGTAAGCTTTGCGGAGCTGTTCCTTCTGCTGATCTTCGAGCCGTTTGCGGATTTCTCCGGCAGCTTTTTCATAGGGGATTTCCTTTTGTCCCTGGATGGAATCCAAACGGATGAAATAGTATCCTTCCGGTGTTTCCAGCGGCCCTTGGATATGGCCGGGGCGCATCGTCATGACCACCTTGGCGAATTCGGGACGGAGTTTGTCCGCGTCAACGGCGCCGACCACACCGCCGGATTCGGCATTGGGGGCATCGGAATTGGCTTTGACCATCTGGGCAAAAAACTCCTTGCTTGCATTCCGCAGCTGTCGTGACAGTTTAACGCAGGCCACTTTGGGATCCGGACCGGAACGACCGCCGTTGCGTCCCACCAGGAGCAGTTCCAGTTTATAACTGGCTGGAGTGATCCATTCGGACTGGTTTTTCCGGTAATATTCGTAAACTTCTTTCGGTGTGACATAGACGGGCCGGTCGCAGCTCTCTCCCATCATGATATCGACCGCGATTTTTTCCTTGGCTTTTTCCTTGAGTTCCTCCATGGTGGTGCCGAGCGCTTCCGCTTTTTTCACCAGGCTGTCCCGGCTGCCGCCGCCGATGGTGATCGCCAGATGGTCCATCATCCGTTCGATATACTGATTGTCGATCGGGAAAGGTTTTTCCAGATATTTGGCGTAGATGAGCTTGCGGATGATGATGTCTTCGGTGATCCTCTTCCTGAGCTGGGAGATTTCCGAATAGAGCCGGGCACCGGAATAGAGACTGGCCAGGCGCAATTCCTCGCGGCTGCTTTCCAGCATGACGTCCAGCAGGGTAATGGGGTCGCCGTTCACGGAGGCCAGCACGGAATCCACCCTCGTTTCCTTGCCCAGATCCTGTGCCGGAAGTGTCACGGCGACTGTCAGCAGCAGACATAAGAACAGCATATTTGCAATTTTCATTCTATTTATCTCCTTTTCAAAAAAGAAACCGACTGATGTAATGCAATTTTCTTAAAATATACTGAAACTCAGGATTTGTCAAATTGTTTTTGCAAATTTTCCGAACTTACCGGCGGAATTCTGGTGAGGATCGCCAGGATCATGGCGAAAAATGTTCCGCCGGGAAGCCAGAAGAGGAGAATGCCGAGTATCAGTCCGACGGCCAGTCCGGCCGGGATCAGCGAGATCTCCGCCCGGATATCGCCGATGATCACGCCGGCGGTGAAACCGATACAGCCGATGACCGCATGGAAGACCAGCGGTTCCGGAGAATAACCCTGGAGAAACGCCAGACCGCACAGCGGCAGAAGCAGGGTCAACCCCAGCAGCAGTTTCACCAGCAGCGGTGATTGATGACGCCGCTGCGAAAGCAGACTGCCGCAGAATCCCGACAGCAGGAAAAAGCCCGTCAGCAGGACCCAGTCCCGCGACAGACGGCCGGTATATTGCTGATAAGGGATCAGGAACAGCATGGCGGCCAATCCGGTATAGATCCCGTTTTCCCAGGTCATCCAGACTCGTTTGGAATGGAGACCGCCGGAACAGAAATAGCGGAGGACGGCCAATGCCGCGGCCAGGAGGACCAGCAGGAAAAGCAGCCGTGAACGCAGCTGATCCATGAGCCCGCCCAGCATGGTCCGGTCCAGCAGCGGCTGATTCCGGATCGCATTCCAGAGCAGCGAACACATCCTGCTGTCCTGGCCGCCCGAACGGAATATTTCGGAACGGAAGAAACGTTCATTTTCCCTCTGTTCTTCCTCGGTGCTCATGAGAAACGCTTTTTCCGGCAGCAGATCGGTGTTACCCAGCAGTTTCTCCGCCCGCTCATTCAGTTCCGCGGGCGAATTGGTGAGATTGCCGCCGCCGCACAGCAGAACCATGGAGTCGGAACAGGCGGGTTTCACCTGTGGGAAGACCTTGCTGAACACCGCCCCGGCACTGCCGTATAATTCACTGAGATAATTTTTCCTGCAGGAGAGCAGTTCTTCCGGCAGCCAGACCGCCAGTAGCCCGTCGTCTGCCAGATGATCTTTCAGCAGCTGGCAGAAACGGACCGAATAGAGGCGTTCCGCATACAGACTCTGCGGCATCGGCAGCTGAAGGACGATCAGATCGAAATCATCGGCTTCCGCATTGAGCTTGCGGTAGATATCCGTTCCCGTGTTCATGGAAAGACTGCTCAGTTTACGGGTCAGCGGATTGTTCAGCAGACGCATCATCGCTCGGTCGTCGCCGATCAGCAGGATTTTCAGGTTATTCCGGTTCGGCTGCAGCAGCGCCTGAACGACCGCTGCCGGTTTGACCGTGATTTCTTTTTCGTCCTCTGTTGAAACTGCTGCCGAACGGAAATCACGGCGGACCGCGGGAGATTTGAGATATTGTGCCGGGATCAGGAGCCAGACCAGGATCAGCAGGACCTTGATCCAGTTCGAGGTTTTCAGATGTCCGATCTGCCAGCATGGGATCAGGATCGGCGGCAGGAGTGTTCCCAGCAGAAGGCCGATCATGACCGGCGGAGAAATCCGGCTGTTCAGCAGGAAGAAAGCCAGCATTCCCGCCGCGGCGCCGCCGATGCAGGACATTGAAAAATGCCGGGATGAGATCACCCGGTTTCTCAGATGCCCAGTGATCCGGCCCGCAATGAGAAACAGCAACGGCATGGTGAAAGCGTTCCAGTCCGACCGTCTCAGAAGATACCATGTCAGCAGATTGATCAGGACAGCAAACAGCAGCTGCCCGGGCACGGTATGGTGATTTTTCCGGTTCGGCTGCAGCCATGCCCCGAGGGAGAAACAGAACAGATAAAAGGCGATCTGCAGCAGCGAATGAAATTCGTTGGAAAAGGGTTCAAAAAGATGTCTGCCGGATCCAAGCAGAAAAGCAGTGGAAAAAGAAATAAGCCAGCCGGCCGCAATCATTTTTTGCTGGCCGGCGGAGACAGCAGACAAAGCCTTCATTCAGAAAGAACAGGCAGAGCGTCAGATGACGTCATCTTCCGCAATCAGCAGGATGCTGGTTCCGGCTTTAAGCAGACCGTCGGCCGGGATCTCATTCTGGCTGCGGATCACATGTTCCGAAACCGTGAAATTCCTGCAGAATTTCGCCAGGGAGATATCTTCACCGAGAATCACGCTCAGCTTGCCGTTTTTGCCTTTGACCAGACGGTCTTTTGTCTGTCCGGCGGCATTGGCCTGCGGCGCGGGGGGAGCAGCTTCCTTTTTCGCTTCAGGTGCGGAATTTTCCTGCGGCTGCTTGACCGTATTCAACAGAGCTTCCGGATCTTCCGTACTGGCGTCAGATTTTTTCTCGGTTGCCGGAGCGGGATCGGCGGCGGGAGCCGGATCGGCGGCCGGAGCGGCAGCATCAGTTCCTGCCGGAGCGGCGGCCGGAGCCGGTTTTGCTGCCGGTTTTGCGGCTTTTGCTGCCGGTTTTGCGGCTTTCTCTTTCTTGGCCGGGGCTTTGGCTTTCTTCTTGGAAACCTCAGCGGCACCGGCGGTCAGCCGGATCTTCTGGCCGATTTTCAGCCGGCTGGAATCCACACCCGGATTCGCCGCGATGATATCGGAAACTTTGATCCCGAAACGTTTGGCAATGGTGGAGAAATTATCATGTTCCCGGACCGTGTAGATGCCGTCAGCCGGCAGTTTGGCCTTGGCGGATTTGCCGGCAGCCTTGCCGCCTTTTTTACCTTTTCTGGCCGGAGCGGCTTTCCCTTTGCCTTTGCCCTGCGGAGCGGCATTTCTCACTCCTTTTTTCCCGGTCGGCGGAATATACAGTTTCTGGCCGACCCGCAGTTTCGCTTTGGGCGAAAGACTGTTGTAGGAGGCCAGTTCTTCAATGGTCAGACCATGCTTGCGGGCAATCAGCCAAAGCGAATCGTTTTTGACCACGATATAGACTTTTTCGCCGCGGGATTCCGTTTTGGCCTGCGAAGCTCGTGCTGGTGCAGGTGCGGCCGTTTCCGTCGAAACAGCGGTCGGAGCGGGTTCCGGCGGCAGCGTCGAACTTGAGAAATCCGCCTGACCGGCAGGTTCCGCAGGAGCCGGAGCAGGTGCCGCCGATTCATGTGCTGACTGTTTCGGAACATAGATACCCGGAGGCATCGGCGGATCTTCCTGTGTGCAGCCTCCTGCTATGAACAAAGCTCCAGCTACCAGGTGAACGGCTCCAATGCCGCCTAAAAGGACGAACAGTTTCGTATTCATGTTAAACCTCCAGTTGTTTGTTTTTATCTCATTCCTGACAATTTACTATCTCTTTGTTGTTTTTTCAATAGAAAAAAGAAAAATATTCGGATTTTCTTTGTCAGAATGACAGTTGTTTGGCAAAGGCACTGTCCGGATATTCCCGTTTCAGCATTTCTGCGATTTTCGGAGCGGACGGATCTTTGAGGTCCGACATCAGGCTCCAGGTGTTGTAAAGCGCTTCCGCCCGCCGCGGATGTCCGGGAAACATCAGTGCCGTCTGATAAAACAGCCTCAGCGCCTGCTGCCGCTGTCCACGGGCCTGCAGGATCACCGCTTTCTTGAAGAATGCTGAGAACACCAGATTCGGATCACTCAGCCGAAGCTGACGGTCCAGGATCTTCTCCGCTTCGTCATATTGTTTCCGGTCGATCAGCAGATCGGTCAGAAAATCATCCGCCAGCTGCCGTTCCCGCTGCTGGAGCGGATTGCTGTCCTGCAGGTCATGCAGACCGGTCAGCAGTTTTTCCGCCTGGCTCTTTTCTCCGGAACGGGCCAGCGAATCGGCTTCCATCCGGATGCAGTAAACCTGCCAGCCGAGCAGTTTGTAGTCTTCTCCGGCTTTGCGGAACAGTGCGGCGGCGCTTTTCCACTGCTGTTCACGGTATTTCTGATCGGCTTCCGTGACTGCCGCCGGTTTCGGTATCTGTGCATAACGGTAGCGTCCGCGCGTGATCCGGTTCCGGAGTTTGCCGTCCGGCGACAGATAATCCAGATCGCCGTTTTCTCGGGCTTCGATCCGCGAGGTTCTGATTTCCCGTCCGTCCGAGGTGGCTATGACACAATTGTCGGCGCCGAAAAGCGGGCCGGCGGCCGCGATCAGGAACATCAGCAGTTTTTTACGTTCATTCATCATTCACCTGCATCGCATCGTTTTGCCAGTTCCGCCGCCCAGGCGGACAGCGAATTGTCCCGGGCTCCCATGACCAGCACCACATCGCCGTTTCCCGCCTCGGAACGAACCAGTTCCGCCGCGGCTGCCCGGTCGGCCAGGTAACGGTAATCTTTTCTGCCGCGCTCTTGCCAGTCGGCCGCGACTTCCGAGGACTGCGGCTTGAACGAGCTCGTGCCGCCCGCATAATAGACCGGCAGCAGTCCGAAAATATCATCGCCGTGCAGATGCTTTTCCAAGGCTTGGAACAGTTCCTCGCGCATGAATCCCAGCGGCGCGAAACCGTGCGGCTGGAAAAGCAGGATCAGACGCCGTCCGGCCAGTTCCCGTCCGGCGTTCAGGCACGAGATGATCTTTTCCACATTGTGGGCATAATCGTCGAAGAACCGGACTCCCTTGCGGGTGGTTCCGGCGGGATCGAAACGGCGCCAGACTCCGTGGAATTTTTCCAGGGCGGCCAAAGCGGTTTCCGTTTCGAGGCCGAGTTCCTTCAGTTCGGCATACAGTGCCAGCGCGTTCAGCGCCTGGTGACGGCCGGGCCCCGGCAGACGGATCTCCCGTCCGGTCCCCCGGATCCGGGCGTATGCGGCGCCGTCTGTCACTCCGTAACTTTCCAGATGATACAGCGGATGGCCGTCAACCGTGTCCGGGCCGTCCGGTTCGCCGGTGAACAGCAGGATCTTCACACGCCCGGGCAGTTCGCATTGCGCGATGATCTCCCGGTAGGCTTCGAGCTCGATGACCGCAAATTCGCGGATATTGTTCAGGAAAGCGCCGAATACGCGCGCCAGTTCTTCCTTGGGGTAGTGGTCGGTCCCGATATTCAGGATCAGTGCGCTGTCCGCACCGTAATTGAGCAGACTTTTGTCGCTTTCGTCCGCTTCCAGCACAAAGTATTCCCCGCCGGAAGGACGGAAATTGCCCGCGGCATCGCTTTTCCGGAAGACATTGACCAGACCGCCCGCCAGGACGCCCGGATCTTTGCCGGCCTGGAACAGCGCCTCCGCCAGCCACGCGCTGACCGAGGTCTTGCCGCAGGTCCCGGTCACCGCCACGGTGTGGCGGCAATGCAGCGCGGCCACTTCGGCCGACAACGCGGCGGAACGGTGAAACCGCGGCAGATCGCCCGCAACTTTGAAATCGGGGTTGTCCTCCTCGATCGCCGTGGAGTAGACCAGTCCGCCGGGAAGGTCAGACGCGGCAAAACGGGAACCGTCCTGCGGGAACAGTTCGATCCCCTGTGCGCGGAGCGCCTGGAAGATCTGGGCGTTTTCCGGCTTGTCCAGTGCGCGGTCGCTGCCGGTGACGCGCCAGCCGAGCGAACGGGCCAGCTGGGCCAGTCCGCTCATGCCGATCCCGCCGATTCCGACAAAATGAAGGGATTCCGGGAATTTGTCTGCCATGATGGAGCTGATTCTCCTCAGTCGACCAGATATTTCCAGTCGACCGCGGCTTCCGCCTTCAGTCCGGCTTCATCGGTGAAGACGACCTTGCCGTCGAGAAATTCGGCATTGGCGGTTTTCTTGTATCCGGATGGAATCCGGGCGACGCCCTGGATGATCCGCACGCTGAACGGTTTGTCCGGGCTGAATTCGCCGCAGGTCTTCCACCCTTTCCGGGTCAGCGCATTTTCTTCCACGGACGGCTTGAGTCCGTCGGCGAAATAGGAGCAGGTTTCTTCCACTGCGAAGCAGCGGCTCACGCCGTCCCACGGGAATTCGTAACGGCCCGAATTGGCGATCCATAGCGTGGTCGCCGGCAGTTCGGCCGCATTCTTCAGCGAGAAGAAGAGATAGCCGCGGTCGGTATAGGCGGCCGCGCACCATGCCGGTGTGGCGGCCGGTTTCTTGAAGAGCGAGAACAGGTCCGTGTAGCCGACCGGGGAGGGATAGACCGAAAAGTCATACGTGGCGGGATTCTTGAAGATGGTCGGGATGGATTCCAGCGAGGTGAATTCCGCGCCCGAGGCCATATACTGATATTCCCAGTTCGCCGGATCGGAGAAGGTCGAAGTCGGGGTCATGCCGAAATCGAACTTTCCGGCGGAGAAATACATCTTTTCGCCAGCCTCGGGCATCTGCATGATCGCATGATGTCCGTACGGCATTTTGCCGGACATGCCGGTGACCGTGTGGCGGATGTAAAGCGCGGCGTGTCCTTTGCGCATTTCGATATGTTTGACTACGTGGGCCGGACGGATCTTCGTGTCCAACTCGAATTCGAACACGCATTTGCCGTCGGCTTCTTCCTCGGCCTTGGTCATGGTCCAGTTCATGGCGGCGGTCTCGCCGTGGCACTGATGCTGTTCGCCCTGATAGGCTTCGGCATTGCCGCCGAACGGCAGACAGAAGAAATCGCCGCGCAGATTCTGCAGCAGCGGAATGGAAGACAGGTCGGGCCGCTTGTCCTGCCACGGGGTCAGGTAATACGGCTGGATGGGTTCATCGGTGCCGGCGAAGAAGGTCACGGGTGCATGCTGACCGCCTTGTTCGGTCAGGAACATTTCGATGCCATTGCCCTTGAGATACCAGCCGGGAGTCCGGTGATTTTCGTCTTTGCGGAATAATTTTTCGTTCATTTCTGCCTCCAGTTTTTAAGGTTATCAATTCCGATACGCTTACACTATAATAGCATTTATGCGGATTGCAAGGCGGAAAATGAAAAATCTCAGGATTTCCTTGCCGGCGCCGTCAGACGGTTTTCATGCGGAAAGCTGTTTTTTCGAAAATTTTTTGATTCGCGGCTTGAAAAAAGCTGAAAGTGCTGTATATTGTTTCCCCATAAAATCGGGGCAGTAGCTCAGTTGGCTAGAGCACCACGTTCGCATCGTGGGGGTCGTGAGTTCGAATCTCATCTGCTCCACCATTTTTTTTGTAAGTTGCGGCATTTCGGACAGCTGGACTGACACTGTTCAAAATGTCTTTTTTATTGACCCTGTTCCGTATATGATTTGACGGAAATAAACGGGTATATGGAACGGCACGAACCCTGTTCTTGCAACTCGTATTGGTGAATGCCACCTAGCTGATTTCGACGACACTCGGCGCTGCCCGGCAAGGATCACTGGGATCGGTTGTCGAAATGATTAATCGCCGCCTGGAAGAAATTCATTAAAGCGGCTGGGTTATTTTCATTCTCATCCGTCTGGGCATTGGGACCGTAAACGAACAGGACAGGATGCCATATCCTTTGCCCGAAGTCGTCCTCTGAGCCTGGCTGAAGAAGTTCCGATTCTTCATTGTCTTCACTGGACGTCAGAGAAGATTTGTTTTTTTTCTTTTCGATATATTGGCCTTCCGAAAAAAACAGGACCACCCGCTGATATTCATCCTTCATATTTCCGTTCAGGAACCCGGTCAGATCCTCGGGGATTTTCAATGCATCACGAAAAGCGATCAGATAATGCATCATAGCGAATAAAGCGATCGGATAATTGATCATCCCCTGCTGGTTTTTTCCATAATTCTTGGCATCTCCGAGCAGATAAACCGGCGGCTTGCCGCTTCCGTCTTTCCAAAACTTATAGACGATATCCGGCTGGAATCCGTAAGGATCGTTTCCCACGGTGCGATAGTGTTTCAATTTATCCTCTACACTTGGATCATCAAAATTTTTCCGGACCTGACAGTATATCTCCCCGTTGCGGAGTGTGACCACGGGTTTTGCATTACTGATGTCGCATCCGACGACCTCGAAGCGCATTTCCGCCTTCAATACCTGGATGCTGGTCACGATGGCAACGATTTCGAACAGGTCATTGTTGTTGAGCTGGAGATCTCTGATCAAATGACTGACAGCGGAGTTATTCCGAACCTTTTTATCAAGTTTGAAGTCCCATTCCGGAGTGAAAATCCAGCTGATGATGTCATCCGCAATCCGGCGCCCCTCGGGCGTCCGGCGCAGAGCATAATCCGTGCGTTCGAAATTATAGTATTCCGGCAAACGCCTGCAGTCACGGCGGAGCTCCTCCAGATTCCGGGCACGCACCAGCAGTTCATGCGCCGTGTCAGCGTCGAACTTCTCTATGAGTGAGGCGAAATCGCGCAGTTCCTTCGCAATATTCCAAGCCAGCAGGACCAGCGAATTCCGGGTGGTATGGTCAAGGACCATTTTCCTGCTGTAGTTCACGAATGAACATATCCGTCCGGGGCTTTCGACCAGCGATTTCCGATAGGTCCGTCCCCAGTCGGTTCCGTTTTCGATTCGCTGCGAAATCTCTCGGAAACGCATCGGGGCGAGCTGCGAAAAATGGTTGACGAAATTGATCAGCTTCCACTCAAAATCAGACCGCTGGGGAAGTTCGAAATACTGCAGGATACGTTTGACCGCAGTACGTTTTGCAGCCAAATCTTCGGCTTTGTCTCCAGATTTCCGCAAACAGCAGACTAACCATTGTCCGAAATATGAACGCTTGCACAGTCCGGGATAATTATCGCAAAGCCAAAAGGCTTTTTCCAAAAATGCGGATCGTATTAAATCGAACTTGCCGTTTTCGGAACCCATATTCATGCCTCAGGCGGGACATTACCGGTATCGGTCGGCTGTGTCGGCTGTGTCGGCTGCTGCACTGCATCAACATTGTCCTGACCGTTCTTTTCATCAGTAAAAAATTTTTTATAGGCATTTTTCACGGGTTCGGTTTCCATCACACCCTCGTCACGAGTTGCTTCCAAAGCCTTTAATGCGGTTTGGGCTTTATCCCACACCCCTTTGTCGACAGCGGCCACGAATTTGGCCGCTTCCCAATATGGTTTCCAAGCCACATGCTGATTGCGGAACAGCAGTTTCAATTCCTTTTCCAGGTAATCGTCCAGCAGATTCTGGTTCTTATCCTCATCTATTACAAGCGCTCTGCTTTCACTGTTATCAGCTGTAACTGCTGTTTTCAGGGCATAATAGTTAAGTCCGACAAAAACCTTGGCGATACATATCAGCGCAGGCAGGAACGACTCCTGAATTTCCTCCTGGTCGCGGTTGCAGATAAATGCCGGCAGCTGGGGGAAAACCTTCATCACAACGGCATTCGCCAAAAGACTCAGAATCAAGGATTTTATTCCAGATTCCTGTTCTTGACCTTGCATCTTATAGTTATAGCTGGGCGGGCAGCTCATTCCTTCGATGACCATGGTGATAATGTCTTTGATTTGCCCGAACCCGACCACCCGGAGCTGCATCAGGTCATCTTTTCCCCTGGCGGCGAAAAGCGTATAAAGATAATTTTTTAAGTAATCATTCCCTTTTTTCGGTAAATTACGCCCCAGTCCGCTGTTGTTTTCACCTGGTGTAGGATCAGTTTTATATTGGCTATAAACTTTTTCAACCTTCCGGTTGATAAAGTTTTTTACTCTTTCCGCATTCGGTGATTCCACACGAATCACGCTGAAGCGGCGCTGCAGCGCATAGGAAAGCTGATTCAGCATCCCGGCATCGGAGTCATTCATTGTGCAAATGATCCTGAAATCTCCTGGCACCTTGTACCAGTGAACATTTTCATCCTGATTTTCCGGCTCGTCATTCTCTGGCGAAATCCCGATTCGCGGCAAATCTTGATCGAAGTGATCGCCATCTGTTGAGCCGGAATCAGCTTTTTTCTCAACATATTTATAAGGAAGCACTACAGCATGGCCGGACAACACAGAAAACAGCGGTCCCAGACAACTGTCGATATCAGCCCGGTTCAATTCGTCGATGATCAGCCATTTACATTGGTCATGCTCTTTATCATTAGGTGCTATGGCCTGCAAGAAAAATCCCGGCTCGAATTCCAATACGGTATCACTTTCTTTTTTTGCAATCGGCATATAGCGACCTATCAGTTCATTGGTGGTCCATTCGGGCGAGGCAGTACAGAGAAGATGGGGTTTTAATATCAGCTTCGGAATTTCTCTCGCCAAAGTCGTCTTCCCTGATCCTGGCGGTCCTGTCAGTATTATGTGGTCTCCGCTGTTTAGCGCCATCGCCAAAGAGTTTATTGCTGATGAACTGTAATATAATTCTCTCTGTTCCAACTCGGACAACAGATTAAATGGCTGCAAATCGACTTTACGGGCTGGCAAATAGGATTTTATGCCACCCAGTTTATCCCCTTTGCTGAAGAAACTGGAATTGGCGTTTGATGCCGGATCGCTCACTTGATCCACAATATGCAGAATCGACATCCAAATGCAAAATGATAATGTCTTACCTAATTCCGCATTGGCCAGATCGATTTCATTTTCGCTTGAATCCGGCGGATTATTGATCAGCCAGCCATCCGCCGTATATTTCATCCTGTAATCATTAAGCAGTTTGGTTAGATCTGGGTTTATGTCCTGTTTCGGCCCATTTTTTATGCGGAATTTGCAATATTCGGAATTTTCGGAAAACCACCATTTTCCAATATATTGATCTTGTCCTGGCTTCAGATTGACGAAGGTATTTTTTTTGCGCAGATAACTTCCCGTCAGCCAAATATTAATTTTTTCCTCATTATCAATCTTCGGCGTAAATTCAATTTTTGTGTCAAATATATCAAATTTCATGCAGCCGGATTGGCTATTTTCATTACTCCTTCCTGTATAGACAATAATATTATTCATGTCTTTTTTTATTTCCATTGCCAATGGTAATTCATATTCCTTGTTTTTGAGTGAGGAAGGAAGACTTTCGTCATTTATGAATTGGATCGGCACAGTGAATTTGACTGTCGTATCTTTTTTACATGTCGATAATGGCAGAATACAGTTCAAATTTTCCAGACCGTTTACTATTTTTTGTTTTATATTTGCTGGTTTGCTTCTGAAGCATGGATTCAAAACCACTTCGTGGTCATAACTTTTTTTATTGGCTTTATTCGCTGTTTCACGTACCGCCAGCAAAATATTATCCCTTGAATTATTGTTTGGATAACAGGCATTTGAAAAATTGATTTTTATATTTGTAAGATTTATTTTTTGTGTTTTCTCTTTATCTTTATAATATTTATCTTTATATTTGTTAAACAATTGATTGATTGTCAGGCTTGGCATGTCATCTTGTCCGTCATTCGGGGTGAGTAGTTGGAAAATAAACTTTTGAAACCCACTCCTGGACTGTTCATCGGCCGGATTTGAAATAACGCTATTTATCTTCAACAATAAATCGCTGCGAAATTCTTTATTGCGCAATATATTTATGATTTGATTCTTTTCGTCAGATCCTATTGGATTGTTTTTGTCGAGTTTTGACTCTATATTTTTCCATAAGTCATTCAATGTCGATCCCTTGGGATATTGTGCGGTGTTATCCCCATTTGCTGTCGGCGTATTTTCTTGTTTTTTGATTTCGTCCGGCATTTTGGATACTCCTTATATTATGATGTCATTCAGATATTCCGTTTCAGTTGTTTTCCTTTTCGGCGAGCTTGAAGGCGCGGAACTGGTCTTTGATCTCTTCGGCGTTGTAGAAGGCGAAGAGATCGGCAGCGTTGAGTTCGCCGTCTTTGAGGAACTTGTCGAGATACAGCTTCGTGAATCTGAAGGAGAGCAGATTCTTCTGCAGGGTGTTGCGGATCGTCTTGTTTGCCTTGTCGATCGCGTCGCACTGTTTCGTGATGTCGAGCACACTGTTCAGATCGTGCAGCAGACGATTCATCAGCAGTCCGAGGGTGTCGTTCTCGACGTTGCAGGTCGTATCCGCAAGAACGAGTTCGCGCGCGAGCTCGTAGACGATCGCAAGGTTCGAGTAATCGCCCCGCTGCGAATCCACGACCGCCACGAAGCCCACGCCTTTGATGAAACCGGCATTCTCAACCTGATCGGTAACGCTCTTGTCAACGAGACTCCGGTCGAAGACGATCATCCCCACCCGGCTGTTGCGGTTGGCTTTCGCCTCGAGGATCTGGCTCCATGCGGTATCCGCTTTCTTGTTGAAGACGTCTTTGTCCCGGATATCTCCCCACTTGTAGCTTTTATCGAACTTGACCTCGATCGCGATGTCGCACTGTTTGCTTCCTTCGACACAGCACAGAATGTCGCCCGTCTTGTTGCCTGGCAGAGCTCCCGCCGTCGTCCCGCTCGGTTCGGCCGAATCTCGGTAGCCGCGCCGGCTGAAGAAACTGTTCAGAAAGTCAACGATATCACCTTCCGCCGCCATGCCCTTCACCGCCGATTTGAAGAAGACTTCTTTCTTCATCTCGAAGATCGCCTTGAGGCTTTCCAGATGCGTCCCGAGTTCATTTGCTGTTTTGGCAAAGAAAGCGGAGAGCCGGTCTTCCTGCATTGCCAGAATACCGATATACAGCGCACGCAGCAGGGTTTCGTCGTAATCCGCCTCGGCGACCTTGTTGCTGAAGTAGTCGAAAACGATCTGATTGTCAAGCTCGAATTTATTGATCTTCACGCGACTGTTCTGTTTGTCGAGAGAGACGATCCTTTCAGCGTTTCCGGGCATGAGAATATCCTTTCATCATTGATTCGTATAAAAATGAACATATTGGCAGGTAATCTAAACTTGGATGGAACGTTTGTCAAGTTCGATTCCGGAAAATATCGGCTGAAAGACAGCGGCTTCCCGGAGTCAGCCGGTCTAACGTTCCTGCAGCGTGGCGGTGATGGACAGCATCTGCGGCAGCAGCTGCTTTTTCCGGCTGAGGATGCCGGGGAGCAGAAAGAGTTCTCCGTCTCCGCTCTGATAAGGCAGATTGCGGATGAGCGCCCGGTCGCCCAGCGCCAGCAGTTCGGAATTGCCGCGGACGGCGTCCGTCACCAGCAGACCGAAAAAGTCCAGTTTCTCCTCTTCCATGATCCGGCGCATTTCCGCCGCGAGTTCCCTGCGCCGCTGATGGAGGAGTTCCAGATTGCTTTCCTCGACCTGGGAAAGGGCGAAACGGATGTCGCGGTCCGTATAATCCTTCCGGTCGGCAGTGATCACTTCCGCGGCGGGTTTCACCGCCAGCGGCGAATCGATGCGCATCAGTTCGCTCATCAGATCTTCCCGGTTCACGCCGGAGAGTTTTTCCAGCCATTCGCATATCCTCTGATCCAGTTCCGCCGTGGTCGGCGATTTGAGCATCAGTGTATCGGAAATGATCCCGCCCAGCAGGAGACCGGCCATTTCCGGAGCGAGCCGTTCGCCCGAACTGCGGTACATGGAGGCAACCAGCGTGCAGGTGCTGCCCACCACGTCGCCGGTGAAACGGATGGGGACTGCCGTCGGCATCATGCCGATGCGGTGATGGTCCACCACTTCCACCACGGGGATCTCCTCGGTCCCCGGCGGACTTTGTTCCAGTTCGTTGTGGTCCACCAGGATCATCCGGTAAGGCGGCGGTTCGTGCAAGGTCTGCTTGAGCACGGCGCCCGCCAGCTTGCCGTCGTTGTCCACCGCCGGAATGACGTCTTCATAATGGTCGATGATTTTCTTGCGGACATCCCGCAGCCGGTCGGAGGGCGAGACGATCAGTTCTTCGATGCCCGCGTCCAGCGCATAACGGACCGGGATGCTGAATTTCAGCCGGCGGATGGCCGCGGCGGAATCCAGTCCGGTGGAGAGGATGATCACGCCGGTCCGTCCGGCGGCGGCAATGATCTCCGGCCGGACGGGCCAGTTGCCGGTGACGATCATCAGCTTGATGCCGCGTTCCGCCAGTTGTTTCTGGACATCGGGCCGGTCGCCGACGATCACCGCCAGACGGGAACTGTCCGACGGCAGATGTTTTTCGAAGGTCTCGCAGCTCATGGCGGCGACGTAGACCTCGAAATCCTGTTCGGAGGAGATCGCCCCGCCAGCCAGCAGTTTCGCGTTAAGCACCTGCCGGATCAGTTCCGGCGAGGAATAGACCCGCCGTCCGGTGAGGCCGCTGCCGCTGTCGCCGCCGCCGATGTTCAGCAGACTGCTCAGCAGCGCCATGCCGCTCAGCATGCCGAGGAAATGTCCGGCACCGTCGACCACGGGCAGCCGGGGCAGGCGGGTTTCCTGCAGTCTCGCGACCGCGGTGAACAGGGGCAGATCGCCCCGCACTGCCGGAATGTCGCTGAGCAGGTCGCCGACCTGGATATAGACATCATTGCGCCGCAGGGGCGGTTTGATGTGGAACTTCTCGAAAAGATAACGGGCCCGTTCGGGCAGCACGCCGGGGCAGATCGGGATGAAATGTCCGTCGGAATGTCTGCTCCGCAAAGCGGCCAGAGCCGCGGCCGCGGCCAGCGAATCGATATCCGGATTGCGGTGTCCGCTGATGAAGGTGCTGGTATTTTTCAATTTCTTATTCATGATCCAACTCTCAAAAGACAATATGATTTGAAATTAATATAATGTTCAAACCATGAAATGTCAAGTCCGTCCGGGACGTGCTTATGGCCGGATCGCGGCGGCGTCCAGCGGCGGGACTTCCACCGTTCGTCCCTCGATTTTGATCTGCTGCGGTCGGGTCAGATAATTGGCGCAGAAAAGCATTTCGCCGCCCTCGCGGTCATTCCACAGCGTGCAGAGGACCGACGGGGCTTCGAGGCTTTTGCCGTTTGCCAGATACAGGGTATGCGTTGGAATTTCCAGCTCGGGGAGGGGCATCATGCGGCCGTCGAGCAGGAATTCCGGATAACGCCGCCGCAGGGCGTTCAGATTCCGCACCAGAGTCAGTATTTCGCGCTGGGGCGGAGCCGGAAGCGTCCACGGCGCTCCGCCGCCCCAGTCGACCTCGCCGTTTTTGCGCATCGGGACGGTCAGCATGGCGCCGACGGCAAAGCCGAGTGCGGTGCGGTAAAGCAGATTCTCCGGGCTTTTTTCCGGGTCGAAAATGGCATGATAACATTGGTTGCCGGAATAATCCGAGGTCATTTCATGGAAGAGGAAACTGTGCAGCGGCACTCCGATCACTGCGTTCGTGCGCAGATCGTTGACGGGCAGCGTTCCGATGAAGGGTTCCGCCGCCCCATTTTCCGTTCCGATCACCGCCGCGGAACCATCCCGGCGCAGTGCGGCGGTCAGTTCGCGCTGCAAAGCTTTTCCCGCATCGGTCTCATGGGGGCCGGATCCGGCCGGGTGGCCGTGGTTCTTGCTGTAACATGGGGAAACGCCGCCGCCGATATCCTGATCGAACAGCTGGTAAAAGTCGATCCCGGATGCCGCGATCCGGCGGCACTCCTCAACAATATAATCGCGGACGTCCTTCTGCATCAGACAGAGCGGCGATGATCGGCGGAACGGCTTGAAATCCCTTTTATGGAGTTTGCCGTCCGGGTCGCAGCAGCCCCAGCCGTCCGGCGGGGCCGGATAATCTTTGCCGGTCGGATAAACATGTGTCGTCCAGGAAGTCCCGGAACCATACAGACCGGCGAAATGTCCCTCCTCGTGGAGCTCGCGAACAAACTCGCACCAGGATTCCACGCCGCCGACGGGCGGCCATTGCGCCACGGGCGTCCACGGGCCGCGATGATCCCAGCGCATCGGCAGCGCCAGAATTTTGCTTCCAGTCGCTTCCGCGACGGCGCGGAGCCATGGCAGGGCGTTGGTGTAGGGGATAAAACAATTCGGTTCCGCGGAAAGCTTTCCTTCGCCGCAGACCACGTAGGTCACGAACACCGGCGACTGGCGCACCCAGGCCGGACGTTCCGGCGGGGCAGGAAGGATGCCGGAAGCGAAAACCCAGTCCCGGTAGGGACGCGCCGCCTCCATCCAGCCGCCGTCGAAAGCGGAGAATTCCAGTTCGAAATCACCGCGGTAAACGCTTTGGGCGAAGTCGCGTATTTCGATATGGAGTCCGCCGCGGGTTTTCCCCCAGAACATGATCCGTTTCGGCCGGCAAAGCGGATCGCGTGCAAAGAAACGGATGCCGCCGCGGTCATCGAAGGCGGCGATGAACTGTGCCTGGCAGATCCCCGGATAACGGCCCCAGTGATCGTCGATATCGTAATTGTGCGAAGAATCATACCGCATATCCGGCGGCACGATCCTTCCTTCGGAGAGCGGATCCAGAATATCGTAATCGTCGGGAACCGTCAGCAGCGGCAGTTCGTAAGAGAGCAGCGAGTCTCCCTCGGGAAGGACTGCTTCGACCAGCCGGATGCGGAATACCCCGTTCCCGGCAGGATAGAGCCTGACCGTCACCGACATGCCCAGTCCCGCACGGTCATTGCGGAAACTGATGGATTCGCCGTCATCGGTGATGTCGGAAAAATCCGCTCCGGTCACCGTTTTTCCCGAGCGCAGTTTCAGCAGGAAAAGCGTTTCGCTCTCCTGCAGGATCTCGCGTCCGTTATGGAGCAGGGAGCGGACCGCTCCGTTTTCCGGGATCAGCTGCAGCCGATCCGAACCTGAAATACGTTCCCACATGATCATTTATTCCTTTTGACCACTAACATTTTCCAGCCGTATTTCGGCAGATCGAGCGTGAAATCTTTCCCCTCGGCGATTTTTGTTCCGCCCAATGCTTCGGTGACCTGCGCCTCGCGGGGCAAGGAGACCGTCACTTTTTCCGCCTCGCCGCGGTTGCCCACGAGCAGCAGGACTGTTCCGTCCTGACGCCTGACCGTGGTGCAGCGGGTGTGTTTCGCGGTGACTTTGACCGGATTGCGTTCATCCCAGCCCGGCCAGACTTTTGTCGTGTCTTCGCCGTAACCGAAATTCCGGACAAAATTCTGTACTTTTTTCCAGCGGTCGGTCTTGGTCAGGCCGGAACCCGTCTGGCAGAACAGATCGTATCCGAAAGTCAGCGGCAGCAGGGTGTCGGTGGCCTTCGCTCCATTGGAACCGGTGGTGTTGACCAGAACCCACGGGAGGCAGCCGGTTTGTTTGCCGAGCGTATGGGTCAGAATGTATTCGTCGCTGAAACGGGTCGGATAAGGGGTGTCGCCGTATCCCATTTCCCAGTCGAGCGTGATCCCGGCGAACGAATTCCACGGCACGACGTTGCAGTCGGTCATGTGGACCATCACCGCGGGCAGTCCGAAGAATGTGCGCTTGCGTTCGTAACAGAGCGTCGCTGCACGCTTGATCAGATCGCGCATCCCCCAGATCGGATAATACGGCACCTTGCGCGTTCCGGGCGTCCGGATGTCCGCCCACGGGTCCTGCATCACCAGATCATAAAGGTTGTCGAAGTAGAGCCCGGTGTAATCGCGGTCGAGGAAGGGCAGGGCATGATGCAGGATGAAGTCGATGTAATCATCATCCGGGTGACAGCAGTATTCGTCGTTGAAAGTTCTTTCTGCATGGCCGACGGCGAGGAACCACTGGCTGGAATACATCTCGAATTCCGGCCACGACGGACAGAGGGCACGCGGGTTGAAATACTGGAAATGATATTTGGCACAGCGCCAGAAACGCGCGCCCTGCCACATCCGCTGGAGCACCGTGGTGCCGTCGCCGGATTTTTTCCAGCGTGTCCAGTTTTTGTCGTTCAGACCGTGCTTTTTGAGAAATGCCGCCGCCGTGCGTTCGACCTCGGCACGGTTTTTCCACTTGTTCCGGATGATGAAGTCGATGTAACTCCAGTCGTTTCCCACGGGCACATTGGGACCCTCTTCGTTTCGCAGGGTCGCTTTCGTGCCGGAGACACAAAAGGTCAAGGTCTCGCTGTTGTCCGGGATCCAGCTGCCGAAGAAATCTCCGGTCAGCTTCCGGTAATTCCGCGTCACTTTCTTGACCGGCGTCGGCTGGACGCCCATGACGATTGAGAACGGCTGAAGTCTCACCCGGGGCCGGGTGAAAAGGTGGATCGAGAAGAGTGCCGTATCGCCTTTCCGCACCAGCGAGAGCGTATTGTCGCCTTTGGTGCGTCCCCAGTTCTCATCCGATTCCGCGAACCAGCAGAAACCGCGGCTGATCCCGCCGAACCAGATATACGGACGGAATCCGGCCAGCGCGCCGCCGACGGACGGCTGGTCCGCACGCCAGAGCGTGCCGTCGGCATCGGGCAGAAAACCGCAGCGGTTGCGCCGCATTCCGTTGCCGAGCGAATGGAAAAGTTTCAGTTCTTTTGCATCAAGCGGAAATTCCAGCGTCATCGCATCGATCTTCACCTTGCCCTGCGGGACGAAGTTGAAGATCAGTTTGCACATGCCGTCGTAATCGTATTCCTGCCGCAGCGTGAGTCCCAGTCCGGTGACCGCCAGGTCGTTTTCGATGACGACCCGGTCGTCCGCCGCCTCGACGATGCGGCTCGATTTGAATTTGAATTCTTCGCCGTTGGCGACGAGGCGGACCGGACCGCGCAGCAGATCCCTGCCGTCGGCATTGATCTTCTTCCACAGGATGCTGCCTGTTTCATATCCGGTGCAGAGCGCCTGAACTTTGCCGTCTTTGCAGACCAGCGGCTTGAAGGGCGGCACGATCAGCCGGGACTGTCCGTATTTTTGGTCCTGCCAGGGAAACTTGATAACGGCAAAGGAGTCGGAAGCAGCCAGCCGTTTCCCTTTTTCCACGGCATAAACGGTATACTTGTTTTCCGGAAGTTCGGGCAGGCCGATCGCTGCGGTGCAGTTTCCTTTCGTCCGGACTGCCGGAGCGGACACGACGGTTTTACCCGCTTCGTTGACGATGTGAAACGAGACCTTTCCAAGTTTGGCGATCTTCTCCACCTTCGGACAGCTCAGTTGAATGTTGAGTCGTTTTTTGCGCGGATAGAATGCGGCGCTCAGTTTCAGCGGCGGATCGGGATCGACATAGATGGGGCCTGCGGGGGCGCCGTTTCGGTAACGTATCCACTTGAATTCCCTTTTGCCCAGCACGCGTCCGGAGTCG